>Ga0123337_10000049_pt1 | contig 248335 bp, 210 predicted proteins | sample frozenSSSSmetaG_FD_89792 | JGI IMG/M metagenome (GOLD analysis project Ga0123337, IMG submission 89792) | Glacier valley bacterial and archeal communities from Borup Fiord, Nunavut, Canada, to study Microbial Dark Matter (Phase II) -... | ecosystem: Environmental > Aquatic > Freshwater > Ice...
GATGATGGATGAAGCCACGCAGCAGAATGCGGCCCTAGTTGAACAAGCGGCCGCGGCAGCGGAAAGCCTGGTAGAGCAAGCTAACGCTTTAAGCAGTGCGATCAGTGTGTTTCAGCTCGATACAGGACCTGCACGCTTGATGGTGACGCAAGCGCCAAGCAAAAACCTTACGGTTGCAAAACTGGTCACTAATCGACCTAGTCCCCCGCCGGCCAAACACGCTGCAGTAAAGCGAGTGGCGAAGAGCGGAGCTGATGATAGTGACTGGACCGAGTTTTAGCTTTTCAGGTTCTAGCTTGCTAGGTTTTAGCCAGCTAGCTAAAATCTAGCTGGCAGCGTCGGCTTATATTGCTAGCCCCGGCGCTGTCGGCTTCAAGCCGCTGGCTATGTTTATTCACCATCCAACCTTAGCGTCTGATTTTAGGCGCAATGTTGGCTAAGCTATGAATTTTTATTGGACTATCTGTAATACAACCCATGAATAGCAACCACTTCCTCATTGTTTTAGCTTTATTACTCGTGTTGCTTAATGGTTTCTTTGTTGCAGCAGAGTTTAGTTTGGTCAAACTCAGGTCAACCCGGGTCAAGGCCATCGCTAAAACACTGGGCTGGCGCGGACGCATGCTCGCCAAGGTACATGTCGATCTGGATAGCTATCTTTCTGCCTGTCAGCTCGGCATTACCCTTGCATCTCTCGGTCTAGGCTGGGTGGGTGAGCCAGCGTTTGCGGTTTTACTAGAGCCACTTTTATTGAGTGTAGGCATTGTCAGCCAGAAGTTAATCCACGGCATTGCTTTTTTTGTCGCTTTTTTTACCATTTCATATTTACATATTGTCATTGGTGAATTGGTACCTAAATCACTTGCCATTCGCATGGCGGAGCGCGTCGGTCTGTGGACAGCGCCGGCCCTATATGGTTTTTACTGGCTGATGTTTCCGGCAATCTGGATATTAAATCAAAGCTCCAATTTAGTGATTAAAGCCCTCGGTGTGCAGTCCAAAAGTGGACATGACGCCAGTTATTCATCGGACGAGCTGAAGTTGATCCTGCGCGGTTCCAGCGCCAGTGATAAATTCAGTCATGCTGAATGGAAAGTGCTCGCTCAGGCGATAGATTTCAGAGAACTCGATGTTGCCGACCTGATGCGACCGTTTCATGAGGCGGTAGTGCTGCATGAAACGGCTAGCTTTGCGCAAAACATGCAGCGCATTAGCGAGCAGCGCTACAGTCGCTATCCTTTTCTGGCCATGGACGGCCAGGTGTCGGGTATCGTGCATATTAAGGATATTTTTATTGCGCTGCGCAAAAACAGTGCACTTGGCGATATTCAAAGCCTGATTCGACCGGTGCAGCTAGTTTCACCGGAAACACGGGCGACAGAACTGTTTCGCCACTTTCAGCAGGGCGCGCCGCATTTCACGATTGTGGGCTATGAGGGTAGTCCGCCGCTAGGTTTTATTACGCTGGATAACTTGCTTGCCGCCCTGGTTGGCGAAATTCGCGATGAGTTCAGACAGTCGCAGAGCGACTGGACGCGTATGGATGATGGTTCGTTATTAGGCAAAGGCTCTTTGCCTTTAAATACACTAGAACGCACCTTGGGTATTGACATTGAATCAGCAGAAGCTGATACGGTGGCTGGTCTGGTACTGTGGCGTTTAGCTGACCTGCCTACAGTAGGGCAGCGTATAGCCTTTACCCAGTTTGACGTGGTTATCAAAAAGATGGTCGGGCCACGTATTCTATTGGTGCGCGTCTATCCTAAAACTGATAAATAAGACCAGGTTTTAATCTTAAAAACTAGTCTTTCTGATGGCTTTATGCCTTAAATCTAGACGTTATGCTTAAATAAAAGCTGATTTGTGTGCGGCGGCATTGATCGCAATCACCGCTGGATGGCTGGCATGGCGCTCAACCGAGATTGCATAAAAGCGCTCGATGATTTCATCGGCCTGACCTATTTTAACGACATTGTGCTGCCGCTGTACTTCTTCCTCTATCATCGTTGGTGCCGTAAAAATGCCGGCACCAGCCTGACCAAAAGCGCGCATTAAAGCGCTGTCATCAAACTCACCAATAATACGTGGCTGTATGTGTTTTGTGCTTAGCCACTGCATCAGGCGGCGGCGGATTGCACTATCTTCACCCGGAATCAGCATCGGCGCATTTTGCAGATTGTTAGGAAAATCTGTGCCATGGATGCTGGCTAGAGTGGGGGTCGCGAAAAAACTGATGCCGCATTCGCCCAGTTCATAGCTACGACCTTTAATATCCATTTCGCTAGGCATAGCTCGGTCAGCTAACACCAGATCCAGCCGGTGAATCGCCAGCTCGCCTAACAGCGGCTCGAGCTTATCCTCACGGCAGATAATCTTGATCGGTTCATCCAATGCCAAAGCTGGTGCCAGCAGAAGGTACGCGATAGACTTGGGCACCGCATCAGAAATCCCAACCCTAAACTGCCGCGGCCGTTTTTTTGAACCCTCACGCAGCACCTGTTCCAGCGCGTTGCCTGCCTGAAATATTTCATCGGCATAAGTCAGGGCTAGTTGACCGGTTTCGGTCAGTTCTATGCCGCGGCCGACACGCCGAAACAGCGCAACACCAAGTGATTCTTCGAGTATACCAATCTGACCGCTCAAGGTTTGTGGCGTCAGATGCAGGCGTTTACTGGCTAAAGTGATGCTGCCCGCCTTAGCGACTGCCCAGAAATAATGAAATTGCTTGTAATTGATCATAATGGGTACAATATATCGTAAAAAATGGACGTTCAATAAGAAACATGCTGCTTTATTTGATAATAGAAACCGATTAAAGTGCATCTTGTGCTAAAAGTTTGCTGTCAGCCTGATGCTCGGCAGTGCAATATTGGAGAAAATGATGAAACGGACTATTTATTTTATTGCGACTAACCTCGCTATTGTTTTGGTGCTGTCGGTGAGCATGCGTTTGCTGGGCGTGGAGCCTTATCTGAATGCCAATGGCCTTGATCTGGGTAATTTGCTGGCTTTTGCCTTTATAATGGGTTTTGGTGGCGCCTTTATCTCACTGGCGATTTCAAAGTGGTCGGCTAAACGTATGTCTGGCGCTGTGGTCATTGAAGAGCCGCGTAGCGCTTCTGAAATCTGGCTGGTCAATACTGTGCGCCGTCAGGCGCAGGAAGTGGGCATCAAAATGCCGGAAGTCGCGGTATTCGATTCACCGGAAGTGAATGCATTTGCAACCGGCATGACCAAGAACAGTTCACTGGTGGCGGTTTCTACGGGTTTGCTCAATGCCATGAGCAAAGACGAAGCCGAAGCGGTACTCGCTCATGAAGTGTCACATATCGCTAACGGCGATATGGTGACCTTGACCCTGATTCAGGGCGTTGTGAATACCTTTGTCATGTTCTTTTCACGCGTGATTGGCTACGCTGTTGATAAACTGATATTTAAAACAGAAAAGGGCACGGGACCAGCGTTTTTTATCACCATGATCGTGGCGGAACTGGTGCTCGGCGTGCTCGCGTCCATCATTGTCATGTGGTTCTCGCGGCAACGTGAATTCCGTGCCGATGCCGGTGCGGCTAAATTGGCCGGAAAGCAGAAGATGATTGCAGCGCTAGAGCGTTTGCAACTGCAACAGCAGCCTTCAGCTTTGCCTAAACAAATGGCTGCCCTGGCGATTTCTGCAGGCACGACCGGCAGCATGAAAAATTTGTTTGCAACGCACCCGAGTTTAGATGAACGTATTGCGGCTTTACGCCAATACTAGACATAGCCGCATGGCCAGCCGCTTAGTTTAGAGGCCAGCGCTTATTAATAATTAAAATGAGAATCAGATGAATGAATTGCAATCTATAGGCGCTTGGTGGATGTGGGCCGGTTTTGGTGTATTTGTACTGGCCATGTTGGCGGTGGATATGGTCTTGCTCGGCCGCCACGGCGCACAAAAAGTGACTGCACGCGAGGCGCTGATCTGGTCGCTAGTTTGGTTTGTGCTGGCCATGCTGTTCGGCGGCGCTTTGTGGAGCTGGCTGGACTACTCGGTTAGCCGCGAGGTCGCCGATACTAAACTCATGGAATATTTGACCGGCTATCTGCTTGAAAAAACACTGGCGATGGATAATATTTTTGTGTTTGTCATGATTTTTAGTTACTTTGCGGTGCCGCTAGAGTTCCAAAAGCGTATCCTCGTCTACGGTGTGCTCGGTGCAGTCGTATTGCGGGCATTGATGATATTATTGGGGGCTTGGTTGATTGCAGAGTTCCACTGGGTGCTATACCTGTTTGGTGCATTTCTGTTAATAACCGGTATTAAAATGTTTGTGTTTGCCGATCATGAGCCTAATCTGGCGAACAATCCGCTGCTAAAATGGCTTAAAAAGCATGTGCGCATTACCGATGACTATCATGGCGACCGCTTCTATATCGTGACTAAAGGTGTACGCTGGTTTACACCGATGTTTCTGGTACTGGTGCTGATTGAGTTCTCTGATCTGATTTTTGCCATGGACAGTATTCCGGCCATATTTGCCGTAACCCATGATCCGTTTATCGTGTTTACGTCGAATATATTTGCCATTCTCGGTTTGCGTGCCTTGTACTTTTTATTAGCAGATATGGCCGATCGCTTTCATTTATTGAAATATGGCCTCGCACTAGTGCTAATATTCGTCGGCAGTAAAATGTTGATTGTAGATTGGTTTAAAATTCCGGTGGCCGTGTCTCTGGGCGTGGTAATTGCTGTGCTCGGCACCAGTATGTTGTTAAGCTTAATCGCTACGCGGAGCAAGCAGTCATGAATTAAACACCGCTAAGTCATATTTACCCAGAGAAAAGAGAATGCTTTGTACAAACACCCATTACTAGATCGAGATAAAATTACGCCAAGAGTAGCGCTTGATATATTGATTGAAGGTAATGGTCGCTTTGGCAAAAATCTGCAAATCCAACGAAACTTACTAAGTATCGTCAATATCACCAAGGATAAGCAGCATCCATTTGCGGCGATTCTAGGTTGCAGTGATTCACGTACCGCCACTGAAATTATTTTTGACCAAGGTTTAGGGGATATTTTTAGTGTGCGCCTGGCTGGCAATATCGCCTCACGCTTTGCCATCGGTAGTCTCGAGTTCTCCTGCAAGTATCTAGCGACCAAATTGATCGTCGTGCTCGGCCATAGTAGCTGTGGCGCGATTATGGCGGCCTGTGATCACTACACTGGTGGCCATATCGGCGAAATTCTAGAGCTCATAGAACCAGCCGTGCAACATCAGAAAATGCTCATGGGTGACAAAGATTCAACAGATCTTGAGTTTGTAGCTAATGTCTGTCAATCCAATGTTGAGGTTCAAATACAAACCATACTCGATAGCAGTGAAATATTGAGCCAGATGCTGGCATCAAAGCAGATCGGTATTGTGGCCGCAGTTTATGATGTTAGTTCTGGAGTTGTGACTTTTGATCATGAAAAATCACTGTTTTAAATCGACATAATTTAGCTTCATCCAAGCTTGGGCCTTAGCCGCCATTGCGGTTAACCCTATCTATATAGCGCAGACGCGGAACGAATAGCGGCATGCGCAGTCATTAATGCTATGAAAAAACCAGCTGCGTTCAAAGGCAATAAAAGCACGTTGCCGACTAAGTCTTGTCGCGTCTGCCTGCGTGATATGGTGTGGCGTAAATCCTGGTCCAAAAATTGGCATGCGGTACTGTACTGCTCGAATGCTTGCCGGCTTAAAGCCAAAACGAATCCAAAACTAGACAAAACAACGGAGCACCTGCATGGCCTGTAGAAACCTCGTGCTTATTTTAGGCGATCAGCTGAATGCCGATAATCCGGCACTGGACGATTTTGATCCGGCATTAGACCAGATATTGATGGTGGAAGCGCCGGCGGAAGCGACGCAAGTATGGAGCCATAAGGCACGGATTGTTCTATTTTTAGCCGCGATGCGCCATCGGGCGGCTAACCTGACTGATCAAGGCTATACACTGCATTATTTGCAGCTTGGCGAGCACGAGTTTGTCAGTCTTAAACAGGCCTGGGCTTTTTATATTACCGAGTTGCAGCCGTTAAAAATCATCGCTTGTGAGCCAGGAGAATATAGACTCGAGCAAGATTTAATTGCGCTTGCCGCTGCCACGGATACAGTCTTAGCGATTAAGGACGACCGGCACTTTATGTGCAGCCGCGCTGATTTTAAACGCTGGGCAGCAGCTGGCAAACAGCTGCGCATGGAGTTTTTCTACCGCATGATGCGCAAAAAATATGCGGTACTGATGCAGGACGGTGAGCCCGAAGGTGGTGCCTGGAATTATGATGCCGCTAACCGTAAAGCCTTTGCTAAAGCTGGCCCCGGGCCGTTGCCAGCTACGCCAGAATTTGCGCCGGATACCATCACGCAAGAAGTCATCAATCAGGTAGAGCTGCATTTCCCCGATCATCCCGGTAGCTTGGCGCATTTTATCTGGCCGGTAACACGCGCTCAGGCTTTATTGTTTTTAGCCGATTTTATCGAACATAAATTAGCCGCGTTTGGTGACCATCAGGATGCGATGTGGCAAGCGCCGCAAGGTCAGCAAACTCCAGGTCAGCAAACTCTAGATCAGCTAAATAAAGATCTGCAAAATAAAGATCAGCCGTATTTATGGCACTCGCTACTGGCTTCATCCCTTAACCTGAAGTTACTGGACCCGCGCGAAGTCATTAATGCTGCGCTTAGCGCCTATGCAACACAGCAATTGCCGCTAGCCAGTGTTGAAGGCTTTGTACGACAAATTTTAGGCTGGCGTGAATTTGTGCACGGCGTTTATTGGCTGGATATGCCGCAGATGGCGCAGAGTAATCATTATGATCACCAGCGTAATCTGCCTAGCTGGTACTGGAACGCGGATACACAGATGAATTGCCAGCGCCAGACCATTAGTCAAACCTTAAACTATGGTTATGCCCATCATATTCAGCGTTTAATGATCAGCGGCATGTTCGGTGTTTTGGCCGAGCTTAAGCCGCAGCAGCTTGAGGCCTGGTTTCTGGCGGTTTATGTGGATGCAGTGGAGTGGGTGGAGCTGCCGAATGTCGCCGGCATGGCTTTATACGCCAATGGTGGCCGTTTTACCTCGAAGCCCTATATTGCCAGCGGTGCCTATATCAAGCGTATGAGTAATTATTGCGCTGGCTGTAAATATAAACCTGAGCTTAAAACCGGAGCCAATGCCTGTCCGCTGACCACATTGTATTGGCATTTTCTGATTAAACACTACGCGCAGCTGTCGACTAATCCTAGAACGGCGTTGATGACGAAGAATGTAGATCGGTTTGATCGCGATGAAATACTGGCGATCGAGCAAGCGGCGGCAACTGTACTTAATAACCTGGATTCAATATAAATCTGGATTCAATCTAAACCAAGATTAACTTTCAGCTGGCAGTAGGCAGAACATGCGCGCCATTAGTTTTATTTAGCGCGCATGGCCATAGTTAGGATGTTATTACGATAGCGGTTATTTCAGACCGGGTTTAATTAGCTGCATAATTTCCGCAGCATCGGGCTCGGTGGCCGAGGTAAAGCTATGCACTGATTTTCCACCAGCCGTGATCACATATTTATGGAAATTCCACTGTGGTTCCTGGCCGCTGGCGGCAATCAGGCCTTTATAAAACGGCTGGGCATTAGCACCAATGACTGAGCCTTTTGCTACCATTGGAAATTTCACGCCATAAGTCAGCTTGCAGAAACTGCCGATTTCGCTGTCTTTTTGCAGTTCCTGTCTGAAGTCATTAGACGGAAAACCAATCACTAACAAGCCGCGTGCTTTGTATTGTTTAGACATGGCCTCAAGTTTTTCAAATTGCGGTGTAAAGCCGCATTTACTCGCCGTGTTGACCACCAGTATCGGCTGGTTGCTATACTGGCACAGATCAATCGTCTCACCCTGCAGGGTTTTAAACTGATGATTAAGTAGTGCCGGGCAGTCGGCAGCCATCGCCGAGATCGGCAGCGCGAACATAGCAAGCGCCGGTAGTAAGAATTTCATTATGTTTCCTTAAAATTTTCTGGTCTTAATTACAGGCAATAAAGTCAAAGCGGCTTTATTGCCTTATCGGCTAATGCGCCTCGATTGGCGCCGCTTTTATTTCATTGATTGCAGCACTAACGCTTCAACATCCTGTTGCTGGCAATCTTCGTTAATGCATTTGCTTAATGTTTTCCAGTCAGTAGGAAACGGCAGAGTATTTGGCGGTATTGCTGCACCGCCAATACCAAAGCCGAGTGATAAGACTACCGCACCATTATTGACAGCAAAGGCCGGTGTATTTTCGGCAATATCCACCATGGTTTTAGCGGTATCCGCCGCCACCGCATCATCAGTATCTAGCCAGGCCTTGATCTTGCCATCATTGCGCACGGCAATCACTAGAAAGCCCCAGACTGACTGTGTGTTGCTGCTGGCTAATTTACTTTTAATATCAGTTTCGATTTTTTTGACATAGGTCGACAAGCCGTCAATATTGCCTACTTTTTTCATAATGACATTTTTCGGCTGCATTAAGTTGATAGACAGGTATTCAATATCGGTAGCAGAGGCTGCCATCGGGAAAAGCATTGCTAAAAGAACTAAAAATTTCATGTTAAGACTCCTGTTCGAGCTGTGGGTTGTTGAGATGAGTTAAGCCTGGGCTCGTATTATTGTTTGTTGAAACTGTGACGATGCCTGCTATTGGTCTAGCGTTATTTTTTTAGCTTGTAGCAACTTGGCTGCATAAACATGAGCCGCGATGCTTAGTAATACAGTGGTGAATACTAAACTAAATATCATGGTACTTAATATCATGGTGGCCGCCTTAAAATGATTACTGTTGATCTGGCTTGTTACTAATATTCAAGCTACCTTTACGACTAAGCGCATTTATATAAGTTCGATTAACAGTATAGGCGAATAGGTAACGGCTAAATTAATAGACGCATTTTTGGCGTAGAAGTCATCTTCTGGAGTATGGGCCGCAGTCAGTGCACTTGGCAGCAGTGGTCAAGCGCTGGGCTTATGGTTGTTTCTGATAATAGCCAACGAGCTCGCACTGCGCCAGAATATGGCCCTGCATCGCTTGCTCCATGCTGGCTTTAGTGGCATTCACCAATTTTGGCAGCATCAGGTCGAGGGCATAGAGTTTGTGCACATAGCGGTGGCGGCCTATAGGCGGGCAGGGGCCGCGATAACCAGTTTGCTGCCAGTCATTAAGGCCGTGCAGGGTGCCAGCAGGAAGTGGCGGCTTACCGGCGATGCCGGCGTCCAAGCCGCTAGACTGAACGGGTATATTGTACAAAACCCAGTGTACCCAGGTCATTTTCGGCGCTGCCGGGTCGGGTGCATCGGGATCGTCCACAATGAGTGCCAGACTCTTGGCATGCGCTGGAATCTGGCTCCAGCTTAATGGTGGCGATTGCTCGCCGCCCTCGCAGCTTTGTATGCGCGGCAGGTCGCTGCCGTGGCTAAATGCTGTTGAAGTCAGTTGCATAATGGTTTCCTAGCTTCATTATGTTGATGAGTCTTGCCCCGTCTAGAAGTACTATTTCCAGCTTAGATGCCCGCAGTGTCTGGCTGGCATTAGCCTAATGTCGCACGCGATGCCGGCACGTTGCTGCAATAGCGCTTAGTGTCAGGCTTTGAGGAGCACAATGACCGCGCCATCGCCGCCATCCTGTTTTTTGGCGGCGACGTAGGCAATGACGACCTCCAGTTGCATGAGCCAGCTACGCAGCCTGTTTTTGAGCACCGGGGCCTGATTGCGCGAGCTTAAGCCTTTGCCGTGGACGATACGCACGCAGCGAATACCACGTTGTTTGCAATCACTAATAAACGTGGCAACGTATTGTCTGGCGTCATCACTGATCATGCCGTGTAAATCAATCGCCGCTTCTATCGGCCAGTGCTTGCGGCCTAATTTGCGTAAAATATCGGGCGAATGACCGTGCGCGAGGTAAGCTAGCGCCACATCGGTTTCGAGCTCAAACACTGGAATAAAATGATCAGATAAAGCATCGGCGATGGCAGCGCGCTCGTAATTCACCGCTGTTCTCGGCAGCGGTTTCGGTTTTACTGCGGCGTGCACGCGACGTGAATTGCTCGGCAACGGGCGTACATCTTTGACGGCTTGTGCAAACAGCGTGCGATCATCAATCTGCACTACGACTGCTGGCGCAGGTGCTAGTGCAGGTGCTAGCGCAGTTTCAGCTGCCGTTTTTGCTATCTGGCCCAAGCGCTGCTTCATAGTACGCAACTCCAACCATGCTTGCCGCTGCAAAGCGCAGGGCTGCTTATTTTAAATGATCAAGGTAACGTTCGGCATCGAGTGCCGCCATGCAGCCGCTGCCGGCGCTGGTGACCGCCTGACGGTAGATATGATCCTGCACATCGCCGGCGGCAAAAACGCCGGGAATGCTGGTGGCGGTAGCGTTACCGGCACGACCCATCTGCGTCACAATGTAGCCGCCTTGCATGTCGAGCTGGCCGGCAAAGATATCGGTATTGGGTTGGTGACCAATCGCAATAAACACGCCTCTTAAGCTTATGTCTTTAGTGCTGCCGTCATTGACATTCTTGATGCGCATGCCGGTGACGCCACTGTCATCGCCGAGTACTTCATCGAGTGTGGCAAACGTTTCCAGCACAATTTTACCTTCAGCGACGCGCGCATTGATTTTGTCTAGCAGTATGGCTTCGGCCTTGAATTTATCACGGCGGTGGACCAAGGTCACTTTGCTGGCAATATTGGCCAGATACAGCGCTTCTTCGACCGCAGTATTGCCGCCGCCGATAACCGCGACTTCGGCATTGCGATAGAAAAAGCCATCACAAGTGGCGCAAGCAGAAACACCCTTGCCGGCAAATTTTTCTTCAGAGGCCAACCCTAGGTATTTAGCTGATGCGCCGGTGGCAATAATAAGCGCGTCACAGGTATATTCGCCGCTGTCGCCGACCAGGCGTATCGGTTTTTCCGTCAGGTGCGTAGTATGGATATGGTCAAAAATCATTTCGGTATTAAAGCGCTCGGCGTGCTTTTGAAAGCGCGCCATCAGCTCTGGTCCTTGCACGCCATCAGCATCGGCTGGCCAGTTATCGACTTCGGTCGTGGTCATGAGCTGACCGCCCTGCGCAATACCGGTAATCAATACTGGTTTAAGGTTGGCGCGTGCGGCATAAACCGCAGCAGAATAACCTGCAGGGCCCGAGCCTAAAATAAGTAAGTGAGCGTGACGAGTTGCCATGATGAACCTCTAATAAAATCTGATGAAAATAGGAGTGAATGTAAAGCGCAGCGCTGCTGCAGTCTGCGGCTGGTGCAGGCGGCATTAAGCCGCTTTAAACAGCGCTGAAATCAGTTTGCTATTGTATTAGCTACGCAGCGACTTTGATACTGCTATAATTTAAGCCAACGCTAAATTGTAAGGTTTTACTATCTTGTTTTTCAAAAAATCCACTGCCGTGAATGCGCGTCGCGAAGCTGAAGTCACTAAATCGCATGTGCTGCTGACTAAGCTGGTTAAAGAGGCGTGGTGGTTTGGGTTAGTGTTGCTTGGCATCTATATCAGCATCATCCTCTTCACCTATCATCGCGAAGACCCTTCATGGTCACATATGGCGGCAGACAGCGCACAAATCCATAATAGCGGCGGCAGCGTCGGCGCCTGGTTATCCGACATGTTGCTGTATTTGTTCGGTTTTTCAGCATGGTGGTGGGCGGTACTCGCTTTTTATGCGATGTGGTTTGTCTACTTGAAACTGGAAGTGGTCGATGAGGATGAGCAGCCATTTTTACTGTTTAATTTTATTGGCTTTACTTTATTACTCATCGCCTCATCTGCGCTTGAAGCCGGACACCTGATCGATATTTCCGCGACATTGCCCCTGATGCCAGGAGGCATGCTCGGCAGCAGTGTCGACAGCGGCTTACGTGCCATGTTTGGCTATACCGGCTCGAGCATGCTGTTACTCGCCATGTTTGTTGTCGGCCTGAGTTTATTTAGCGGCTGGTCGTGGATTATGCTCACCGAGAAATTCGGCGGTCTGTTAATCGCCAGCTATGAATTTGTGCTGCTTAAATTGCAGGACTGGCAAGACCGCCAGGCCGGTAAAGTGGTGGAGATGGAGCGTGCTGAATATGTGCAAACCGAACGCAAACGCGTGATCGATCGTGAACCGGTGCAGATCGCCGTGCCGGTATTGGAAATTGCGCAAAGTGCACGCGTGCAAAAAGAGAAACAAGTGCCGCTGTTTGAAAGCCATCCGGATAGTCTGCTGCCGCCGATTCATTTGCTCGATTCGCCTTCGGGAACGGTAGAGCTGCCATCGGCGGAAACGCTGGACTTCACCTCGCGTTTGATTGAGCGCAAGCTGATGGATTTCGGCATTGAAGTCAAAGTATTGACCGCCTTGCCTGGACCGGTGATTACGCGTTACGAGCTGGAACCTGCCGCCGGCGTCAAAGGCAGTCAGGTGACTAATTTAGTCAAGGATTTAGCGCGCGCACTATCGGTAGTCAGCGTGCGCGTGGTGGAAACCATTCCTGGCAAAACCTGTATGGGTTTGGAAATTCCTAATCCGAAACGGCAAATCGTCTATTTATCAGAAATCATGGGCAGCCAGGCTTACGCCGATGTCAATTCACCGCTGGCGATATCCTTAGGTAAAGATATTGCCGGTAAGCCGGCGGTGGCTGATCTGGCAAAAATGCCGCATGTGCTGGTGGCCGGTACTACCGGTTCCGGTAAATCGGTGGCTATTAATGCGCTGATTTTGAGCTTGCTCTACAAAGCCGACGCCAGTCAGGTGCGCATGATACTGATCGACCCGAAAATGCTCGAGCTCTCGGTCTATGAAGGCATTCCGCATCTGCTCGCGCCGGTGGTCACCGATATGCGCCAAGCTGCCAATGCGCTTAACTGGTGTGTGGCGGAGATGGAGCGGCGTTATAAACTGATGTCGACGCTAGGCGTGCGTAATTTAGCCGGCTTTAACCAGAAGATCCGCGAAGCCGATAAAGACGGCCGCAAAATTCCGCATCCATTTAGCTTAACGCCAGATGAGCCGGAACCGTTGATGGAAATGCCGCTGATCGTGGTGGTGATTGATGAGCTCGCCGATCTGATGATGGTGGTGGGTAAAAAAGTGGAAGAACTGATTGCACGTCTCGCGCAAAAAGCACGGGCTTCCGGTATCCATCTGGTACTGGCAACGCAGCGGCCGTCGGTTGATGTGATTACCGGTCTGATTAAAGCCAATATCCCGACGCGGGTGTCTTTCCAGGTATCGAGTAAAATTGACTCACGCACCATCCTCGACCAGATGGGCGCTGAAGCCCTGCTTGGCCAGGGCGATATGCTCTATATGCCGCCCGGCACCGGCTACCCGGTGCGTATCCACGGCGCCTTTGTTTCTGACCAGGAAGTGCATAAAGTCGTGAATTACCTCAAAGCGCAGGGTGAGCCTAATTATATAGAAGGCATCTTAAGTAATGAGGCTGAAGACGGCGGCGCCGAGTTTGCTGCGACCAGCAGTAGTGAGCGCAACGCCGAAATTGACCCCTTGTATGACGAAGCCGTAGGTATTGTGCTTAAAACCCGACGCGCCAGTATTTCCGCAGTGCAGCGCCAGCTGCGCATCGGCTACAACCGTGCCGCGCGCTTGATTGAAGACATGGAACGCGCCGGCCTGGTGTCTGCGATGCAAACTAATGGTAACCGCGAAGTGCTTGCGCCGCAGCATGAGGTTTGATGGTTTTACGATGCAATGCGTGCACTAGATATTTTGTGCACTATTTATAGTGTGCTACGAAACTAAGGATTTGAAACTAAGGATTTGAAACTAAGGATTTAAATGCGTAATATTAAAAATGTAATGGCCGCGACATTATTGCTGCTGCCACTGGCTTTAGTGCCATTCGGCGCACACGCCGACGGCATCACCAGCCTGAAGAGTTTTTACAAGCAAACACAGGCCGTGCGCGCTGACTTTCATCAGCTGGTGACCGACCGTCAGGGCCGTAAAGTTCAAGAAGTGTATGGCGAAATGCAGCTCAAGCGGCCGAACAAGTTCAGGTGGGATTACAGTAAACCATTTGAGCAGCAGATTATCAGCGATGGCGAGCGCGTCTGGCTGTACGATATCGAGCTGGCACAAGTGACCGTGCGCCCGCTTGGCAAAGCGCTCGGTTCTAGCCCGGCGGCATTACTCGCCGGTGACTCTAATCTTGAAAAAAACTTCAAGTTGAAGAATATTATGTCAAATGACGGTATCGATTGGGTCAGTGCTGACCCCAATGATGCCGAGTCCGGCTTTGAAAAAATCCTGATCGGTTTTAAAAATAATCTGTTGCAGGAAATGCAGCTGGTGGACAGTTTTGGCCACCAAACTAAAATTGTATTTTCCAAGCTGGAAAATAATCCTGCTATCAATAACAAGCTGTTTTTATTTAAACCGCCGGCAGGCGTAGATGTCGTCGGTGAATAGCCTGTTTAAACCTGCCAGCCCGCAAGCACCCCTTGCGGAGCGGCTGCGACCTAAAACCCTGGATGAAGTTGTCGGCCAGTCGCACCTGCTCGGTGCGAGCAAGCCGTTACGACTGGCGTTTCAGTCCGGTCGCTTGCCATCGATGATTCTATGGGGGCCGCCGGGCGTGGGTAAAACCACACTGGCACGGCTCATCGCCAATACCGCTGAAGCCGACTTTATTCCGATTTCTGCGGTTTTATCCGGCATTAAAGATATACGCGAGGCGGTCGAGCGCGCCGAACTAACCTTGCAGCAGCATGGCCGCAAAACCATCTTGTTTGTTGACGAGGTGCATCGCTTTAACAAAGGTCAGCAGGATGCGTTTTTACCGTTTGTCGAAAGCGGTCTCATCACTTTTATTGGCGCCACCACCGAAAACCCGTCATTTGAAGTCAATAGTGCGCTATTAAGCCGGGCGCAGGTATTTGTGCTCAATGCCTTATCCGAGGCGGAATTAGGCTTATTACTCGACCGGGCGCAGCAGCTGGTCGCAGCCAATGTCAGCATCGGCAGTGAGGTGCGTGAACAGATACTTAGCTATGCTGATGGCGATGCCAGACGCCTGCTCAACTTTGTCGAAAGCTTGTTTGATGCAGCGGCTGTTGCCAATGTCAGCGCCATCGATGAGGCGTTTTTACAGACGACGATGGCCACCAAACTGCGCCGTTTTGATAAAGGCGGTGAAGCTTTTTATGACCAGATTTCAGCCTTGCATAAATCGGTGCGCGGCTCTAACCCGGATGCCGCCTTGTACTGGTTTTTACGCATGATCGATGGTGGTGCCGATCCGCTGTATTTGGGGCGGCGCATTGTGCGTATGGCGATAGAAGACATTGGTTTGGCCGACCCGCGCGCGCAGAGCATGGCGCTTGAAGCCTGCCAGATTTTCGAGCGCCTCGGTTCGCCTGAAGGTGAGTTGGCGCTCGCCAATGCCGTTATTTATTTGGCGGTAGCGGCTAAAAGCAATGCCGCCTACAATGCCTATAATCAGGCCAAAGCCTTCGTGGCGCAGGATAAGTCCAGACCTGTGCCCCTGCATTTAAGAAATGCGCCGACCAAGCTCATGAAAGCGCTCGATTACGGCAAGGAATATCGTTACGCCCATCATGAGCCTGAGGCTTATGCCGCCGGCGTCGACTATTTTCCGGATGATATGCTGCCGCTGCAGTTTTATCTGCCCACGCCACGCGGCTTAGAAGGTAAAATCGGCGAAAAAATGGCGCATCTGCGCACGCTCGACCAGCGTGAACTCGAAAAACAGGCGCAGTTGAAAAAAGCCAAAAAATAACCGCCAGCATTAAAACCCATACAAAAATAGACAATACCGTTAATAAATATAGAGAATAGAGCGCAAATGTTAGATATTCAGGCATTAAGAACCGATTTAGATTTAGTGGTGAGCCAGCTAAAACAGCGTGGCTTTGCGTTTGATGGCGATAAATTTAGCGCACTTGAGCTGGAGCGAAAAACGGTACAAACGCGCACCCAGGAGCTGCAGTCAAAACGTAACAGTAGTTCCAAGCAGATCGGTTTTGCCAAGTCTAAAGGGGAAGACGTCAGTGCCATTATGACTGAGGTTGCCGGCCTTGGCGAACAGCTCAAAGCGGAAGAAGCGCGCTTGATTGAGCTACAAACCGATTTGCAGAATTTGCTGCTGAACGTGCCTAACCTGCCGCATGCAACTGTGCCTGCCGGTAGTTCTGAGGCCGATAATATTGAAGTGCGCCGCGTAGGCACACCGCGCAGTTTTGATTTTGCTGTCAAAGATCATACCGATGTCGGTACGCCACTGGGGCTGGATTTTGAAACCGGCATTAAATTATCCGGCGCACGTTTTACCTTGATGCGCGGGAAAATTGCCAAGCTGCACCGCGCCTTGGCGCAATTTATGCTCGATACGCAAACCGAGCAGCACGGTTATGAAGAATGCTACACGCCGTATTTGGTCAATGCAGAAACCTTGCGCGGTACCGGTCAGCTGCCAAAATTCGAAGAAGATCTGTTTTCGCTGGCGCATAACGACAGCAAGCTGTATTTGATTCCGACCTCAGAAGTCACGCTCACCAACACCGTGCGCGATGAAATCGTGCCTATGGAAACCTTGCCGATTAAGCTCACGGCGCATACGCCGTGTTTTCGTTCTGAGGCCGGCTCTTACGGCCGCGATACCAAAGGCATGATCCGTCAGCATCAGTTCGACAAAGTGGAGATGGTGCAGATTGTTCACCCGGATAATAGCTACGCCGTACTCGAAGAAATGGTCGGGCATGCAGAAAATATCCTGCAGGCGCTAGCGCTGCCATATCGCGTGGTTTCTCTGTGCATGAGCGACATGGGTTTTGGCGCGGCGAAAACCTATGATCTGGAAGTATGGCTGCCGGCGCAGAATACCTACCGTGAAATTTCATCGGTTTCAAATTGCGAAGCCTTTCAAGCGCGCCGCCTGCAGGCGCGGTTCAGAAACGCGCAGGGCAAGACCGAATTTGTACACACGCTTAATGGCTCCGGTCTGGCGGTAGGCCGCACTTTAGTTGCCGTGCTTGAGAACTATCAAAATGCGGATGGCAGCGTGACCGTGCCTGCTGTACTGCGGCCATACCTGCAAAATCTAGAAGTGTTAACGCTGGGCTAGGTTCTGCTTGGCGCTTGCCTGAACCGGCGGCGGTAGCGCCAAGCTAATAGGCGCGCGCAATCTTGAAGTAACTGTAGTCAGGATTATGCCCGGGCTGGTGGCGCTCCAAGATGCGCTGATAACTGCGGATGGATTCGACAAAAATCACTGGCGCGCCGCCGCTGGCGTAGCCATATTTGACCGTCGTGTAATATTCCGGTTTATTCAACATCACCAGCGTTTTCTTGATATCAATCCAGCTGTCGGGATTGAGCTTGAAACGCTGCGCCAGCACTCTGGCGTCTTCCAAATGCGCATAGCCGATATTGTAGGCGGCCAGTGCCATATAAGTGCGGTCAGGCTCACTGATACGTTCCGGTAGCGTATCGCGCATTTTGAGCAGGTATTTAGCGCCGGCAGGGATGCTTTGCTTGGGGTCGAGGCGATCGGTGACGCCCATGCGATCGGCGGTACTTTCGGTGAGCATCATCAGTCCGCGCACATTGGTCGGTGAAGTACTGAAGGTGTCCCAGTGCGATTCACGATAGCTTAAGGCAGCGAGCAAACGCCAGTCCAGCCCAGTCAGTTCCTGCGCCTGCTTGAATAGATGTTTGTATTTAGGCAACAAGGTGCTGCTCAATGTCAGAAAATTATTGATGTCCTGTGAATTGAGGCGCTTGCTACTACCATAGTAACGGTCTTGCAAATTGCGCAGTACGCCATTTTTATGAATCTGCTCAAAAAAAGCATTCACTTTTTTGACGAGTGCCGGATCGGCATTTTTAGGCAAGGCCCAGGCAATTTTTTCTGGCTTGCCTATGGCCATGCCTACCGCCAGATTCGGATAGTAATTCTGCATGACCGCACTGAGGTGGTTATCGACCACGGTGAAATCGAGCAGGCCATTGGCGACTTCTTCGAGCAGGGTTTCGGAATTGGTTTTTTTGACGGCCTGCCAATGCAGCTGCGGCTGTTTTTCCTGTATTTGCCCCAGGCGCTCTGCATAGCTGGTGCCTGCCGGCACGGCGATTCTTTTGCCATCGAGGGCGGCCAGCGTCTTTGGTGTTGGCGTCACCTCATTATTGAAAATGAGTTGTTGCTGGGTTTCTTGATAGGGCCGGGAAAATTGCACCAGTTCTTTGCGCAGATGGGTCACGGTTAAATTGGCTGCGGCAATATGCGCCTTGCCTTTGAGTAATGTTGGGATGACATCGCTGACGCTATCGACTAATAAAAACTTGATTTGGTAATCCGGCGCGTAGTCTTTTACAAATAAAGTGGCCAGATCATATTCGATGCCGGCAACCTGACTATCGCCGTTGACAAAATAGGTGGTCGGGCCGTTATGCGTTACAAAAATAAGTTCTTTTTTGGGCGGCGGCTGATCGCTGGGCGTGCAGCCTGCCAGTAACAACAGTAAAAATGAAATGATTACACGCATTATTATTAATGTCGCTTGGGTCCAGGCGGCAGAGCCTAAGCCCAGCGTGCCGTGACTACGCCGTCTGCGGCAATGAGCAGGGCGCGGCTTAAGCCATAAAAAATGCCGTGCTCAACTACGCCAGGGGTATTGTTGATTAATTCATTTAGGGTTTTGGCATCGACTGCTGCGTCAAATTTCATGTCGAGTACATAACTGCCGTGCGAGGTCACCCATAAACCGTCTTTCGCTGCATTCGGGCGTAGTTCGCCTTCTGCGCCCAAGTCTTCCAGGCTTTTCTTGGCTAGTTGCCAAGCAAAAGGCATGACTTCAATTGGGATTAAAAAATTCTGGCCGATACGTTCGACCAATTTACTCGCATCGGCTACCACCATAAACTGGCTGGCGGCTTTAGCTAGCAGTTTTTCTTTGACTAAATCGCTGCCACGGCCTTTAAGTAAGGTCATGTCGGCAGTAATTTCATCGGCACCATCGACATATAAATCAATACAGCGGATATGCTCGAGCGCGACGCTAGGTAAATGCAGGGATTGTGCTTTCATGGCGCTGATGGTGGAACTTGCCACCGTGGTGATTTTCAACCCATCTTCATTTTGGCGGCGGGCCAGTTCTTCAATAAAGTAGTTGGCGGTAGAGCCTGTACCTAAACCAACGAGCATGTCATCTTTGACATATTGTGCGGCCTGCAGCGCTACTAATTGTTTATCGTTCATGCGTTTTCTCCTGCTGTTTTTATACTATGAGCGAAATGTATATTAACGCGAATCGGTGTTTTTGCGAGCGCATATTTAACAAATAACAGGCAGATCGGTGCCGGAAAAATGCGCAAAAGCTTGGTTATCACTGCCAGCCATCAGCTTTTATTTATGATGCTGGACGCATTATAGCGCACCCGATATCGATGAAACGTTACAATCACGCCATGGAATTTTCTAGTAATAGCATTATTATTTGCAGCACCGCGCGCCTGCAGCGCGGGTTGACGCTGCAATACCAGCAGCAACAGCTACAGCGCGAAATAGTGCAATGGCAAGCGGTGGCAGTCTATACCTTGCAGCAATGGCTAGATGACTTGCTAAGTCACGCGACTTTACTGGGCGTAGTGGCGAGCGATGCGCTGCCGGCCATGACCTTGAGCACGTTTGCCGAGGCGGTGTTGTGGGAACAGGCGATTACGACCTGCCTTGCCAAACACGAGGCGGCCGCATTATTCGACATCAGTGCGCTGGCGAAAACGGCGATGGAGGCCAACCAGTTGCTGTGCGACTGGCAGATCAGCGCGGCGGATATTAATGATTATTTTATGAGCCAGGAGACGCGGCAGTTTATGCGCTGGCGGCATACGTTTCAGGCTTTGTGTCATGAAAAAAATAGCATAGAAGCCGCACGTTTAAACGCATTGCAAATTACGCTGCTACAGACTCACTCGGTAGAGATTGCCGCGCTTATTGCCTGGCCGCAGCTATTGCAACTCGCCGGCTTCGACCGCATCACCCCGTTGCAGCAACAGCTGTTCAGACACCTGCAAAGCTGTGGTGTCGTTATTGAAACACTGGCGCTGCATGTGCAACAGCCGACACAGGTCACGCATTATGCGCTGAGTGACAGCCATGCCGAGTGCCGCGCTGCCGTTGCCTGGGCGCAGCGTAAGCTCGCACACAATCCGGCGCTGCAACTGGCGATTATTAGCCCGGCATTGGGTCATATTCGACGTGAACTGCTGGATTTACTGGATGATACTTTTCACGCTGATAGCTTGCAGCCAGGTTATTTTGAAGGGCCGCGCTGTTATGATTTTTCATTAGGCCTGGCACTGGCAGACTATCCCATTGTGCATAGCGCACTGCAGTTGTTACGGCTGGCGTCGTCAGGCGCGCAGCTTAGTTTTGATGCTGTGACCATGCTACTGCAGGATGTGTACTGGGGCGATGCCGTTGAGCTTGATGACCGCGCACGGCTCGATGCCTATCTACGCCAGCAGCTGCAAGCGAGCTACAGTCTGCAAACGCTGCGCAAACAGCTGCTTAAATTGCAAGCTGAGGGCATAGCGCTGGGCGCACTGGCGCTACATTTAGAACAGATTGCACAGTTTCAACAGCAACGCCAGCAGCGGCAACTGCCGTCGTTGTGGATTGCCGAGCTCTTAGTCCTGCTTGATGCGCTGCGCTGGGCGAACAGCCGCGCAGGCTACAATCATGGTCTTTCAAGTCATGATTATCAGGCGCAACAGGCATTTTTAAAATGTCTGCAACAGCTGGCCGCGCTCGACAATCTGCTCGGTAAAATCAGCGCCGATGATGCCGTGCAGAAAATTAGCGAACTGTGCCGAGCCACCATGTTTCAGGCAGAGGCGCGTGGTGATATCCATATTCAGATACTGGGTTTACTCGAAACACCGGCAGTGCAACTGGATGCGGTGTGGGCTTTAAATATGAACGACCAGCATTGGCCGCCGGCGGTTAAATTAAACCCTTTATTGCCGGCGGATTTGCAGCGTAGCCGTGGCACACCTAATGCTAGCGCCAGTGTTCAAACCGAATTTGCGACGCTGGTGCAGCAGCGCTTGCTGCACAGCGCGCCGGAACTGGTGTTTTCCTACGCGCTGAAAGAGGATGAGCGCGAATTAAGGCCATCACCACTGTTAGCGCTGCCGTCTGCAGCATCCACGCCATTACCGGACTTAGTGCAAACGCTAAGCGAGATTCTGGCGCAGCCGGCTGCTATGCAATGGCTCGATGATGATCTGGCACCACCGGTTTTAGCCACAGAAAAAATGCGCGGCGGCGTCAAGCTGCTGGCTACACAGGCAGTTTGCCCAGCTTGGGCATTTTATCAGTATCGTCTCGGTGCAAAAGCACTGGAGACACCACAAGATGGTCTGGATACGATGACGCGTGGCAGCTTGCTGCATCAGGTGCTGCAGTTTTTCTGGGAGGCATGCAAAACCCAGCAGCAGCTGCAAGCGCTGGATGCAATGCAACTGACGCAGGCGATTGCGCTGGCGATTGAACGCAGCATAGCGGCATTAAAGCACGATGTCGGCATCAACTTGCCGCCACAACTACTGGCAATCGAGCGCGAGCGCATCGCGCAGCTACTGCAGTTTTTTGTTGAGCTAGAGCTGCAACGCGCTGATTTTAGCGTGCTCGCCTGTGAGCAGAAACATAGTCTGGACATTGAGGGCTTGCCGCTGAACTTTAGTATAGATCGCATCGATACACTGGCTGACGGCGGTCTGGTGGTGATTGATTATAAAACCAGCAATAGCGTCGCCACTAAGAGCTGGGCCGATGACCGTATTGCCGAGCCGCAGCTGCCGATTTATGCGGCGTTAGCATTGCAGGCGGCGCCGGTGGTAGCGGTATGTTTTGCTAAAATCCGTAGCGATGATAGCCGCTTTATCGGTTTGTCCGCCAGCGCAGAGCTGCTGCCGGAGGTTGCTGCCTTGACTGGGGTCAGAGAAAATTCAGTATTCAGGCGCTTTGCCGATTGGGACGCTTTGCTGCGGCACTGGCAAATTAGTCTGCAGGCAATTGCCCGCGAAATTAAAGCCGGTGTTGCTGCGGTGCGCTTTAATCAGGCCAGTGATCTAGATTACTGCGAGGTGAAACCGTTATTGCGCCTGGCCGAACGCCGTTATCAGTTTGAGCGCCAGCAGGCTGCATTATTCAGTGCAGAGGCGCCAGCGCAAACAAGGCCTGATACTAGTGATATGAAAGCAGGTGATGTTTAAATGAGTAACGCGACCGATCTGAACGCGCAGGACAGCGCAAACCGTGAACGTGCTTTAGAACATGCCTCGTTTATCGTTGAAGCGCCAGCGGGTGCCGGCAAAACCGAACTACTCACGCAGCGTTATCTGAAATTACTGGCGAGCGTGAAAGAGCCTGAAGAAATTATTGCACTGACGTTCACCAACAAAGCCGCCGCCGAAATGCGTAACCGCATTTTACTGAGTCTGGAATACGCGCAACAACAAAAGCCGGAAACCGCGGCGCATAAACTTATCACGCGTAAGCTCGCCAATGCGGCGTTGCAGCAGTCACAGGAGCAGCAGTGGGATATTCTGAATCAGCCCAGCCGTTTGCGTATTCTGACCATAGACGCCTTGTGCAGCAGCCTGACGCGGCAAATGCCCTTGCTCAGTAAGTTCGGCGGCCAGCCGCAGGTTAGCGACGACAGCGAGACGCTATACCTGGAGGCGGCGCGGCGCGCGATTGCGCACATTACGTTCGAAACCGAGCCCGACGCGCCGGTCACCAGCGCGTTGCGCTACCTCGATAACAATAGCGAAAAACTCATGCAGCTATTGGCAAAGATGCTCGCCCGCCGCGATCAGTGGCTGCCGCTGGCAACGCAAATGCATGGTGCAGAATTGGCCGACGTCAGCCATCATATTGAAGTCGCGCTTGATCATTTAATCACGCAAGCACTCGATGAAGCACTGGCGGAGTTACCGCCGAATGTGCAGCGGTTACTAATGCCGCTAGCGCGCTATGCCGCGAGCAATCTCACGACAGCGGCTGAAATTGCACCACTACTGGACTGGGAGTTCGCCTTGTCGGCGGATGCCGCTGATCTTGAACAGTGGCAGGCGCTATCGAGTTTTCTTGTGACCAAGACTGAGCGCAGCTATCGTAAAAGCCTGAATAAAAACAATGGATTTTTAGCCGAAAAAGAACATAAAGAAAAAAAGGAAGCTTTTTTTGCCGTGGTCGCCGATCTGGAAAATAGTCGTGCGATTGCCGGCGTCGCCGATTTACCGGCGCTGAGCACGCTCGACGAGACACAGCCGATTATGCAGGCGCTCACCAGATTATTAATGCTGGCGGCGACGCATTTGTGGGCGGTATTTCAGGCAAGCGGCGCGGTAGATTTTGTTGCCATTTCACAAAGCGCGCAACTGGCACTGGAAAACGAGCACGGCGTTACCGACCTTGCGCTGAAACTGGATTACCAGATTTCACATCTGCTGATCGATGAGTTTCAGGATACCAGCCCGGTACAAATGCGTTTAATCGAGAAGCTGATTGAAGGCTGGCAGCCGGATGATGGCCGTACGCTGTTTTGTGTCGGTGACCCGATGCAGTCGATCTACCGCTTTCGTAAAGCCGATGTCAGTTTATTTCTGCAGGCGGCGCAGGACGGTATCGGCCACCTGCCACTGACGCGCTTGCAGTTAAGCCGCAACAATCGCTCACACCCGGCGGTAGTGAACTGGATTAATCAGGCCTTTGCACAGGTATTTCCTGCTAGCGATAATATCAACCAGGGCGCGATCAGCTACCGCCAGTTTACCGCTACGCGCAGCAGCGTAACCGACGAAGCGGTGATTGTGCATCCACTGCTAGTCGATAGCTGTGGCGAAGATGAGGACGACGATACGACTGGCGTCTATAGCGCGAGCAATACCAAGCAGCTAGAAGCGCACTATGTGGCCGAGCTCATCGTTAAATTGCGTGCACAGCAACAGGCTGGCCGTAAAATCGCGGTATTGGTGCGCAGTCGCAGTCATTTGCAGGAACTGGTATCGGAGATCCGCCGCCATCATCCACAGCTTAAATTTCAAGCACTGGATATTGAACACCTCAATGACCGGCAAACGGTACAGGATGCGTTTTCGCTGATCTGCGCGCTCTGCCATAGAGCCGATCGCGTGCACTGGCTCAACCTGCTACGCGCCCCCTGGTGCGGGCTCACGCTCGCCGATCTGCATCACCTCGCGGCAGATGATCAGCGCGCTACCATCTGGCAGCTCATGCATGATGATGCGCGTCTGCAAAACTTCAGTGCTGACGGTCTTGTGCGTTTAAATCATCTGAAAGCAGTGCTGTCCGCCGCGTTTACGCTGCAGGGGCGTATGCCAATGCGACGCTGGTTGGAAACTACCTGGCTACAGCTTGGTGGTGGCAAATGTCTGCTCGATGCCGGTGACAACCGCGATGTACAGGTATTTTTTGATCTGGTTGAAAAAATCAGCCGCAGCGGCCATATCGATATCGCCGCGCTCGAACTGGGCATGCAAAAACTCTACGCCAAGCCGGATATGGAGGCTGACGACAGCCTGCAATTTTTAACCATACATAAATCCAAGGGTTTGGAGTTTGATACGGTGATTTTACCCGCGCTCAATCGCCAGCCGCGAAATGCCGATCATGAATTAGTGTTGTGGCAGGAAGTCACGGTGGATCATCAGTCGCATCTGATTGCTGCGCCATATACCGCGCCCGGAAAAAATTCGGCTAACAAGAATTCAGCAGGCACCTCCGCGGCTAAAACCGGCCCCAGCGTCTACCAGTTTCTCAAGGATTTAGAGGCAGTGCGTAGTGATAATGAAATCGTGCGTTTACTTTATGTGGCGGCAACGCGCGCTGAGCGACAACTCCATTTGATCGGCACTGTCCAAACCAATAAGAAGGGCGAGATCAAACCTACAGCCAGATCCTTGCTTAAGGTGTTGTGGCCGGCGGTAGCAGCTGATTTTATGCAGGCTAGCGCGCAGCAGGGCGAAGATGCCATGCCGCCATTACTCGATATTGCCCAGTTTCAACCACAGCTGCAACGTCTGCCGTTGTCTGCGCTCGAGCAGGTTTTGCCGGCAGCAACCACGGCCTATTATGCGCCGCCGGCCGAAAATGGCTGGCTGCAAGCGATAGAGCAGGGCGCGATCTCGATGCAGGATTCAGGTTTGCAAGGCCGTGATCTGCAACACAGCGATGGCGCAGACTCGAGCTGGCAGCGCCATTGCGGCACCTTGGCGCATCTGTACCTGCAGCTATTGGCCGCGACGGATGTTAATTTATGGACTAGTGTGCGCCTGCAGCAATGTCAGCCGGCGATGCAGAAATGGCTGCTGCAGCAAGGTCATGCCGCCGTGCTGGCAAAATCCGGTGCCGACCTGGTATTAGCCGCGCTGCAAACCACGCTCGCCAGCGCTGCTGGTCAGTGGCTACTGCAAGCGCATAGCCAGGGTGCAACTGAGCTCAGTTTGCTGCAGCTAGAACATGGTCAGGTTAAAAATCACATCATCGACCGCACTTTTGTTGAACACGGCATACGCTGGATTATCGATTACAAATTGAGTCCAACAGATAGCGTTGATATTGCGCTAGCCTATAGTGCGCAGTTGCAACGCTATGCTGCTCTATTTGCAACCGAGGGCCTGCCGATCAAATCCGCCATTTTCTATTTAAGTAGCGGCCACTTGCAGGAGCTGGTCTAGCAGGAGCTGGTCTAGCAGGAGCTGGCCTAGCAGGAGCTGGTCTAGGCAAAATGCAGGCTTAGCGCTGCTCGCCATCGACCATGATTAATAAAGAAAACGCATCTGCCGCGCTGCGTTACAATCGGCAAAATTATCCACCGCCGTGCTGGGTGAGTGCTGCGCAATCGCAGTTAATCAAATCCTGGTTTATTTTGAGTCAATAACGCCCATGAAAATATTCTCTTTTTTGTATCAGCGCGCCATGTTGTGGGCGCGTTTGCCGCAAGCGCCGTGGTATTTAGGCGTACTTAGTTTTGCTGAATCGTCGTTTTTTCCGATTCCGCCTGATGTGATGCTGGCGCCGATGTGTCTGGCTAACCCGGCGCGGGCCTGGCGCTTGGCCTTGATGACGACACTGGCTTCAGTGCTAGGCGGCTTGTTCGGTTATCTGATAGGTGCCACTGTGTTTGACTGGCTAGCGCCTCATCTTCAAGCCAGCCACTACTGGTCTAGCTATCAGCAGGCGGAGCAATGGTTCCGTGACTGGGGTTTCTGGGCGATATTCGTCGCCGGCTTTTCGCCTATACCGTATAAGGTGTTCACCATAGCTGCCGGCGCTTTGTCTATGGCCTTGCTGCCGTTTAGCCTAGCCTCACTGGTCGGCCGCGGCCTGCGCTTTTTTATGGTGGCGGCGCTGATGAAGTTTGGCGGTAAGACCATGGAAGATGCATTGCATCGCTATGTAGACCGTCTTGGCTGGCTGACGGTGGTGATAGTGGTGCTGGCCATCATTGTTAAAGCCTATGGCTAAGCTGTCAGTTTTATCTTTGTCGCTGCAGTCAGCCGAAATCCCTTACAGCCATACCCATTTAGGGAATGCTGATGACTGCGCTTATTAAACGTTGCAGTTATCAGGGCTTACAGCATTACGGCCAAGCTTCAGAGCAGGGTTTGGCCCAAGCTTGCGGCTTGATTTAGCGATTGTTTTTAAAATGCCGGCGCACGTACCACGCCATGAACAACAGCCCTAAAACTACAATGACATAGTGAAACTGATGAAAATAATGTTCGAGACTAACCCAGTTTTCGCCGAGTTTCATGCCAACGTAGGCCAGTAGGTAGCACCAGATCAAGGAACCAATAAAGGTGTAGACGATAAATTTCGGCAGGGGCATGCGGGCTACGCCCGCCGGAAATGCAATAAAGGTGCGCACTGCTGGCAATAGTCGCGCAATAAAAATAATAATGTCGCCGTGGCGGGCAAACCAGCGGTCGGCCATGTCCAAATCACGATGTGAAATCAGTACATATTTACCGTATTTCTCCACCAGTGGCCGGCCGCCATACATGCCGACATAATAGGCGGGGATGGAGCCGAGCACACAGCCGAGCGCACCTGCCAAGGCCACTCCCCAAAGTAGCATCTCACCCTTAAATACTAAAAACCCGGCAAACGGCATGATGATTTCAGACGGCAATGGAATGCAGGCCGACTCTATTGCCATGAGCAGCACCACACCGCCATAGCCCATGGTCGAAATGACGCTCATGATCCACACGGCGATGACGGTGATTATTTTTTCGAGCATGGTTCTTATCCTAGATAAACTCTTTGAGCAGCACTTTTATAAAATCAGTGCGTTGGTTAATATCCTGCAGATTGACCGCCATTCTGAATTTGTCTGGCCCATTCATGCGGCAGCGGCGGTCGCGCTGCAGCAAGGCAATCAGTTTAGTCGGGTCGATATCGGCTTTGGGGTTAAATTGCAGCTGTATCGCTTCGCTACTGGCATCAATCTTGATAATACCGATGGCTTTGGCGGCAATACGCAGGCGATGGCAGGCGACAAGCGCGATGCCTTGTTCGGGCAGCATGCCAAAGCGGTCTATCATCTCTTCCTGCAGGCCATCGAGTTCATCGTCGTCAGTACAGTTGGCGAGGCGCTTGTAAATGACCAGACGCTCATGCACATCCTGACAGTATTTAGTGGTGAGCAATGCCGGTGTATGCAGATTGATTTCGGTAGTGACACCGAGCGGCGCATTCAAATCCGGTTCTTTGCCGGCTTTAAGCTGTTTCACCGCATGGTTGAGCATATCGGAATACAAATGGAAGCCAATTTCCTGCATCTCGCCACTTTGGCTGTCGCCGAGCAGCTCGCCGGCACCGCGGATTTCCAGATCATGCATCGCCAAATGAAAGCCCGCACCGAGGTCTTCCATCAGCTGAATCGCATCCAGGCGTTTTTGCGCCTGTACGCTAATTTTGCGGTCGGGGTCGGTCAGCAGATAGGCATAGGCCTGATGATGCGAACGACCGACACGGCCGCGCAACTGGTGCATCTGCGCTAGCCCGAACATCTCGGCTTTATTCATGATGATGGTATTAGCCGTTGGCACATCAATACCGGTTTCAATAATGGTGGTGCATAGCAGCAGATTGAAGCGCTGGTTATAAAAGTCGCGCATCACATGTTCGAGCTCGCGCTCACGCAGCTGACCGTGGGCGATGGCAATACGCGCGTCGGGCAAGATGCGTTCGAGTTTTTCACGCATCGAATGGATGGTATCGACCTCATTATGCAGAAAATAGACCTGGCCGCCGCGCTTGAATTCACGCATCGCCGCTTCACGGATAATGCCTTCAGAGTAATCGGTATGAAAGGTTTTGATGCTTAAGCGTTTTTGCGGCGGCGTGGTGATAATGGAGAACTCGCGCAAGCCTTCCATTGCCATGCTCAGCGTGCGCGGTATCGGTGTTGCCGTCAGCGTCAGTATGTCAACTTCGGCACGCAGCGCTTTGAGCTGCTCTTTCTGGCGTACGCCAAAGCGATGCTCTTCATCGAGCACAACCAGCCCCAGATTCTTGAATTTGACATCTTTTTGTATCAGACGGTGGGTACCGATAATAATGTCAATTTCACCGGCGGCCAGTCCGCGCAGGGCTTCGGTCTGCTCTTTGGCGGTGCGAAAGCGCGAGATCTCGGCAATTTTAATCGGCCATTCGGCAAAGCGGTCTTTGAAGTTATTGTAATGCTGCTCGGCGAGCAAGGTGGTGGGCACCAGTACCGCGACTTGCCTGCCGCCCATGACGGCGACAAAAGCAGCGCGCAACGCGACTTCGGTCTTGCCAAAGCCGACATCACCACACACCAGGCGGTCCATCGGCCGGCCGGACTGCATATCTTTAATGACGTTTTCAATCGCTTCGAGCTGGTCCGGGGTTTCTTCAAACGGGAAACCTTCGCAGAAGCTTTCATAATCATGTAGATCGAGTGTAAAAGCATGGCCACGGCGCGAAGCACGTTGCGCATATAAATTGAGCAGTTCAGCAGCGGTATCCCTAATCTGCTGCAAGGCTTTCTTCTTGGCTTTTTCCCAGTGACCGCTACCTAAACGATGCAATGGTGCCGATTCCGGCGGCCCGCCGGAATAACGTGAAATCAGAAATAGTTGTGACACCGGCACATAGAGTTTATCGTCACCAAAATATTCCAGCAGTAGAAACTCGGTTTCACCTTCGCCAAAATCGAGATTGACTAAACCTTTGTAGCGGCCTACGCCGTGCTGTTCATGCACTACCGGGTCGTCCATGCGCAATTCGGACAAGTCCTTGAGCATGCCCTCGGTACTGCGTGCTTTTTCTTTTTCGCGTCTGCGCTGCTGACGCACGGTGGCGGCGTAAAGCTCAGCCTCGGTGATTACCGCAATTGATTTTGCGGCCGTTTTGCCTTCCAGGCTAAAGCCATGATGCAGCGGGGCAACGCCGAGCATCACTTTGGCTTTGGACGCGACAAATTCGTCCCAGGTTTCTATCATGGCAGGCGCTATGCCATGGTCGGCAAAAAGCTGGGCGATAGTTTCGCGGCGACCCAGGCCTTCAGCGGCAATCAGTATGCGTCCGCTAAAGTCGCTGATAAAGCTTTGCAGTTTATGTAACGGTTGCTCGGCGCGGCGTTCAATATCGAGCGCAGGCAGCCCGGTAGCAGTGCTGCTGCAAGATAGCACCAGGCGCGTGAATTGATGCGTCGCCGCAAAAAAATCTTCGGTTTTAATTAGCAGTTTTTCCGGTATGAGTAACGGCCGTTCGGCATCGTGCGCCAGTGTGCGATAACGCGATTGCGCCTCGCGCCAGAATTGCTGCGCGCTATGGTCAAGGTCGCCATGCAGGCAAAGCAGACTGTCTGCGGGCAGATAGTCGAGCAGGGTGGCGGTCTGTTCAAAAAACAAGGGCAAATACCATTCAATACCGCCGGAAGCCACGCCCTTGCTTATATCTTTGTAGATTTTAGCGCGCTGCGGATCGCCCTCAAACGCTTCACGAAACTGGCCGCGGAACAGGGCGATGCCGCTTTCATCTAATGGAAACTCGCGTGCCGGCAGCAAGCGAATTTCGGGTACCGGATACAGGCTGCGCTGGGTATCGACATCAAACGTGCGTATGCTTTCAATTTCGTTATCAAACAGATCGAGGCGGTAGGGCAGGGCCGAGCCCATGGGGAATAGATCAACGAGGCCGCCGCGCACGCTGAATTCACCATGGCTGATGACCTGGCTGACATGGTGGTAACCGGCCTCGGCGCACTGCCGGCGCAGGGCTTCGGTATCAAGCACCTGGCCTTTTTTAAGCATAAAGGTATTAGCGCTTAAATAAGCCTTAGGGCTTAGCCGGATCAGCGCGGTCGCCAGCGGCACAATAATCACATCGCAGGCATTCTGGCTGATTTGATACAGCGTGGTCAGCCGTTCTGAAATCAGGTCGGGATGCGGTGAGAACTGGTCGTAAGGCAGGGTTTCCCAGTCGGGCAATAAATGTACGCTGAGCGTCGGTGCAAAATACGGAATTTCTTCAAGCAGGCGCTGCGCATCAAACGCATTAGCCGTCAAAATAACCAGCGGTCGAGCGGGGCTGATTTGCTTGAGTTTAAGCGCTAACTCAGCGAGTGCGAGTCCGTCTTCGCCGTTGGTAGACAGTTCAATCCGGGTGAAAAGTCCCGGTTTTGGTATAGGCAGTGAAGTTTGCGTCATAGATTCTAATACTGGATTGGATATAAAGCAGCAGTGCTTGCTAGTTTTCGAGGAAAGAGGGTAGTGGCGGCAATAGTATTAAACGCGATCTGCGCTATCAAGCCCAAGGCATAGTTCGCCTTAGGCTTTCTTGAGTCCACTGGATTGATAGCCAATGATGGCTTGACAGCATTGCGTCATGATCAGGCCGTACCGCCTACGGTTAAGGCGTCAATTTTGAGTGTAGGCTGACCGACGCCGACCGGTACGCTTTGGCCTTCTTTGCCGCAGGTACCGACGCCGCTATCTAGCGCCATATCATTGCCGACCATGGATACGCGTTTTAATACTTCCGGGCCGCTACCAATTAAAGTGGCGCCTTTAACCGGATAGGTAATTTTGCCGTCTTCGATCATATAAGCTTCGGAGGCGCTAAACACAAATTTGCCGCTGGTAATATCAACCTGACCACCGCCAAAGTTCGCCGCATACAAGCCTTTTTTCACCGACTTGATAATTTCTTCCGGCGGCAACTGGCCGTTGAGCATATAGGTATTGGTCATGCGCGGCATCGGGATATGGGCGTAGCTTTCACGGCGCGCATTACCGGTCAGCGGCATGTTCATCAGGCGGGCATTTAATGTATCCTGAATATAGCCGCGTAAAATACCGTCTTCAATCAGTACAGTTCTGCGCGTTGGGTTGCCTTCGTCATCCATGCTGAGTGAGCCGCGGCGGTCCTGTATGGTGCCGTCATCGACAATGGTGATGCCGCGCGCTGCTACCTGCTGGCCGATCATATTGCTAAATGCCGAGCTGCCTTTACGGTTGAAATCACCTTCCAGACCATGGCCGATGGCTTCATGCAGTAAAATACCAGGCCAGCCTGCGCCCAATACTACGGTCATGCTGCCGGCTGGTGCCGGGCGTGCGTCTAAATTGACTAGCGCCTGATGTACGGCTTTTTGCGCGTAATCATGCAGCACTTCATCAGTAAAATAACTGTAGTCGAATCTGCCGCCGCCGCCAGCCGAGCCTTGCTCGCGCCGGCCATTGCTTTCGGCGATCACATTGATCGATAAACGCACCAAAGGGCGCACATCTGCCGCCATTACGCCGTCGTGACGCGCGACCATCACCACTTCATATTCACCGGCAATTGAGGCGGTGACCTGGCTGATGCGTGGATCCAGCTTTCTGGCAATGGATTCGAGATGCTCCAGCAGTTTGACCTTAGCATCGGCAGACAGCGATGCAATCGGATCATGGGGCAGGTAGAGCTGTGGGGCATTGCGCTTAATCAGGCTGCTTGCGGTTTGTTCGCTACCTAAACTGGCGATGGCTTTAGTCGCCTTAGCGGCCTGTTGCAAGGCGCTTAAGGTGATGTCGTCGGAGTAGGCAAACGCGGTTTTTTCGCCGCTGACAGCGCGCACGCCTACGCCCTGATCAATCGAAAAGTTGCCGGATTTTACCTGGCCTTCTTCCAGTCCCCAGCTTTCGCTGCGGCTATACTGAAAATAGAGGTCGGCGTAGTCAATTTGATGCGACATCATATCGCCAAGCACGTCTTGCAGATTGGCGACATCGAGGCCGGCCGGGGCAAGTAAAGCCATATTGGCGGTGTCTAAATGGGTGTTGTGATCAGTATTGCTAGGTTTAGTATTCATGGCTATATGCAGGCTTACGTTCCGTTAACTAATGTATTAACTGACTACTTTAATGGTGCGATGGTTCAGTGCCGGTAGGCTGTTGCGCAGGCTGGCCTGATATTGCGGATTGACAGTGGCGATGACGACGCCGGAGCCGCGTGGCAAACGATCGAGGACCACGCCCCACGGGTCGACGATCATGCTGTTGCCATGGGTTTCGCGCCCAGAAACATGATAACCGCCTTGTGCTGCTGCAATCACATAACTCAGGTTTTCAATCGCGCGCGCACGCACCAGGGTTTCCCAGTGTGCCTTGCCGGTGGTATCGGTAAATGCCGCTGGAATGACAATGATATTGACGTCGCCCATGGCGCGATAGAGTTCAGGAAAGCGCAGGTCGTAGCAAATTGATAAACCTATTTTTCCAAACGGTGTTTTCACGACTTTGATCGCATCGCCGGCTTCGATCGTGGTTTCTTCATGGTAATGTTCATTGCCGAGGTCTAGCCCGAACAGATGAATTTTGTCATAGCGCGCCACTTGCCGGCCTTTATCATCGTAAACCAGACAGCTGTTGCGCACTTTATTGGGAAAATTGCTGACCATAGGTACGGAGCCGCCGATCAGCCAAATGCCATGCAAGATTGCCATTTTGCTAAGAAAATCCTGAATCGGGCCGACGCCGTCAGCTTCGCGGACTGCGACTTTATCGGTTTGTTTCAGACCCATAATAGCAAAATACTCGGGCAGCACCACCAGTTTGCAGCCTTGATTCGCGGCAATATCAATCAGACGTTCAGCTTCGCTTAAATTAGCGGTCACACTTGGTCCAGATGCCATTTGTATCGCGGCAACTTTGACTAGATCGGTATTGCCCGCGGTTTTTAATTTGGCTTTAGTGGTTTTTAAGCGTGAAGTAATGGCCATGTCTATTCCGAGTTGTTCCTAAGTAGCACTAAAACTGATGCTGAGTCTATTGCAATGATCCGCTGTAGCGGCATTTAAGCCGGCAGCAGGCTTAATCTAAAGCCGCGGCGATACAGTGTTTATACGGGGATAATGATATAGACTCAATTATATACTATGCGTTGCCGCGCTTTAATTTAAGCGCGGTTTTATGTCGCTAGTTTGGGTTATTGTCAGCTTTGGGTTCGGATGCCGACGCTTCTCGCGGGTTATCCCAGGTACCGATGATTTCATATTCGCTAGAGGCGATTTTATTAAGCGGATCTTTGAGGATTTTTTGCGCTAAAAATGCAACTGCGCCAACCAGCGGCCCGCCGGCTAGGGCGGCAAGCGACAGACTGTCGCTAATATGCGGCATCACTCTTACTGTGAGCCGCTGCGTCTCTTGCTGTAAATTAGTCTCACCTTTAATGGTGACATCAGCGGCAGGGCCAGTCATGGTGAAATCGTCGCTGCGCATAATGCCTTTATTGATGTTGACGCTTGCGTTAATTTTATCAAAGGCAAAACCGTTGCTGAACAGGTCTCTGAAATCCAGGCTCAGTCGTCGCGGCAAACTCTGCAAGCTTAATAAACCGAGCAAGCGGCCCACGCCAGGCTGGACTTTTAAAATCTGACCTTTGCGCATTTCAAATTGCAGTGTGCCATCGAGGCGCGTGGTGTCGAACTCATGCGGGCTGCCTGGCCAGCTCAGATGCCCGGTCAGTTCGCCGGCGCCACCTTTAATCGTTTCTTCATGGCCAAACGCTTTCAGCGTCTTACCGAGGTTCCTGATCTCCCAGCTTACGTTGAGCTTGGTATTCGGGTTTTTTACCCAGTTATTCCATTGGCCGTCGGCACTCATCGTGCCTTCCGCGCTGATAAACTTAAGTTTTTGGATATTCCAGTCGTCATTGACCGGATAAGCGATTAACTCCAGCCGGCCAAAGCGCTTGCGATCAAACTCAAAGTTGTCGGCAACGATATCGAGCGCCGGATAATCTTGATGCAGTTTTTTAAAATCGGTGATGCTGGCAATGACCGCGTTGGCAGCCGGGACGGGTTGATCCGGCGCCGCATCCGGAATGGTTAAATTGCTTAAACGCGCAATCAGTTTGCCATTTTTCTGACTTAGCCACTGCACATCACCGCTGATCTCACGGCTTTGCACTTTGGCCTGGAAGTCGGTTTTTCCGGGGATATTCACCATGCTTAACTGATTAATGCGTCGCTCGAAAATATCGAGGGTGTCGATTTTGAGCGCTATTTTCTTAATCGGCAAACTGGCTTCAGTGGTCTGCGCTGCGGGTAAATCGAGTATTACTTTGCGCCAGGCATCAACATCAACGTAATCCAGATTGCCGGTCAGTTGTAAACCGCGTGCGGCAGTTAACTCATTAATAGGGTTCGTTGTGCTGCTGATATTAGCCGAATTCACATGCACGGCGGCACGGTCAAGCTGCAGTTTATTATTGTTCAAAGTGCGGATAATTTTGGTGCTGAGTTTGTTACCCAGATAAAGCGTCATGCTGTCGGTGTTGGCAGTCTGTTTTTTATCAAAACGCAAACTTAGGTGCTCGTTGGCTGCTTTATTGAGCGGTGCCGGCAGACGTGAGCTCACGCCAAATAAGTCGGCGCGAACGCCTATGCTGACCAGCGGTTTCTGGATTGTGATCTCGCCGACCCAGTTAGTGTTGCCGCTCACGTAATTGGCAGCTTTACCGAGGGCCTGTTTGAGCATTTCATCGTTGAGTTTGCCGCGGGCGAGCACGCGGATAATCTTGTCCTTGCCTGAACTTAAGTCCAGGCTTAGCGGCGCGCCATAGGCGTAGGCTTTAATATTTTTGGCGGTTAAATCATGTTCGGTGAATTCGAGCAGCCCGTTGAGCTGCGTCAGTGGCGGTATGTCGGCGCTGGCCATACTGCCATTCACGACCTGGTAGCCGCCCTTATATTGCGAGGCATCGACATCATCGAGCGGTATTTTTAGAGCCAACCCCAATTTGCCAGCACCACTGGTTTTGAGGCCGTCGGTAAAGCCTTGCGTCAGGGTCGCCACCGGACTGTTATTAATGAATTTGATGCCTGCAGCCACGGGTCCCTGTAACTCACTGACGATGTTGAGTATGGGGTAGTCTGCATCTAACTGCGCAATCGTGATTTTACTTTTAATAATCTTATTATCAAATATATGCCCGGCAGTGGCATTGAGCTCCATGCGCTTACCTTCAAACAGTAAACTCGTGGCTAGACCTTCAATCACTGGCCAGCCGGTGCCGTATTCAATCTGGCCGTCTTTGAGCTTAGCCGTCACGCGGAACAGCCCTAGTTTGCTGTCTAGATTGTTGTTGCTATCCACAAACGGAAAATCATCAAGACGACCATTAACGCTCAGATTGATGTCCTCGACGCGTCCAGCTAATATCGACGTATCCAGCCAATGCAAGGTTGGTGCGCCCAGTAAAATCGGGTAGTACAGCGATGCATATTTCGCATCGCCGCGGCTAAAGTTGCCGTCTAGCTCAAGTAAGCCGCCTTTATTGCCATCCAGCAAATAGCTGGCATTGATGGTGCCGGCTAAATGCGCATTGCTAAGCTGAAGTTTTTTTGCCTCAATTTTTGTCGATCCAGTCTTACTATGCCAGTTGATATCTCCTTCAAGCTTATCTACCGTGACCGCTCCGCGCAGAATATCCTTAAAATCGAGTTGTGCATTCTTAGTATAGAGCTTGAGTTTTCCGGTGCTTTGATTGGCCTTGATTTCGCCGCTGAGATTGCTGAATCCAGGCAGGGTAAACGTCGCCGACATGGTCTGAGCCGCTATGCCGAGGCCACTGAATTTAGTGTTGAGCTGATAGGCCTTGGTAGCGGCTTGACTGCCTTCCCAATTAAGGCTTAACGCATTTAAATGGCCGCTCGCCGCTAAGTTCGTCGTTTTGGCTGACACATTGGCTGGCAGCGGTAACTGCGCTAGATACGGCTGCAGTAGTGCGAGGTCGATATGCGCTAACTGCAAACTAAGCTTGGAATTGGCGGCGCGCTGCTCGCTATAAGTCGCAGCGGCATCTTTAACCATTAAGCCGTTACTCGCCGTAAATGACAGCCGCTCAACCCTGAATTCCTGGCCAGAATAGGCTGCTCCGGAAGTTTTCAGGCGGTTGCTAAGGCTTAGTAACTTGCTGTCACTGAGTCTTTTCCAGCTCAGCTTGCCGCTGAGCTGCGGCAATACTACTGTTCCTGTATCAGCTTTGAGCTGCACTTGCAGCTGCTTTAAAATTGAATCACTCGTCACTGACAGCAGTTGTTTGTTGGCAAAATGCACATTGAGTTTAGTGCTGCCAACACCGGCAATTAGGTCTAGCGGATAATCAACCCACGGTTTGAAAGCCGCTAAATTGGCGTTGTCTAGTTGCAAGCTGATATCACCATGCCATTGTTCGAGCTGGCTGATGTTGTTACCGTAGAGATTGCCACTGAGCTTGATCGGGCTGCTGCTACCGACAGAGGGTAGCGCACTGAGGCTTAACTTATGGTTATTGAGCAAGCTGCGCCATGGCGGGCTAAACAGCTCCAGATTAAGATGATTCAGACTCAGGGCCGGGGCGACGCGCATTTCATCGAGCCAGACGACTTTGGCGTCGTCGATTTTTAGCTTAGATTGGCGTAATAGCCAGTTCGGTAAATCCGGTTTGGATGCGCCGCTCATGCTGATGCCGGCCACAAAAATCTCGCCGCTGCTGATGCGACGTATGGTCAGCTCCGGTGTGCGTATGATAATTTGATCAAGGTGCGGCTCTAACAGCAGCATACTTAGCCAGGATAATGTCAATTCGCTATTCTTCAGCTGCAGTGCTGGACGATTTTGCGCATCGAACAGGCTGATATCGGTTAGATTTAAATACGGGTTGATACCATGCCAGCCGGCCTTGATGTTGCCGATGACTATTTTTTGCTGGGCGGTTGCGCTGGCAAAGCTGGCAATAGCATCTTTATACTGGTTAATGTTGGGCAACAGCAAAAACTGAATCGCAGTCGCGGTCAGGATGACGATAACAGCCATAACGCCTACGCACCATAGTGCGACGCGATAAAGCCGCTGCAGAGATTTTTTGACCATAGTCGGTTTACTTATTGATTTTTATTATTAGGCGAGATAAAGCATCAGACGCAACACTGCAGATCTGACAGCAGTTTATTTTACTGCAATAATCGATTGTGACTAAGGTTTTAGCGGCTATTTTCCGCTATTCGCGCTACCACTGGCGCTAAAAAACTAAAGAGTTGTAAACACTGCGCACGAATCATTTAGAATAACGCTGTTTCGCCTGCGCAGGAAAACTTAAGAAAAACCCTTAAGAAAAATTTAGCTGCGGCAATATCTGCTTTAGCCGTCGAATTTCGCGCTAAGGCATCTTTTTATATTCGATGGTTTTAACTTGATCCAATTCAAACAACTTACTTTAGTCCGCGGCTTAAAAATCCTTATACAAGCCGCGTCCTTGCAGCTGCATCCGGGCCATAAAGTCGGCTTAACCGGGGCCAATGGCGCCGGTAAATCGTCACTGTTTTCCTTGCTGCGCGGGGAAATGCAGCTCGAAGCCGGCGATCTGGAAATGCCTGCCACCTGGGTCATCGCCCATGTTGCGCAGGAAACACCAGCCTTAGCCATGCCCGCGATCGAGTTTGTGCTCGATGGCGACGCTGAACTGCGTACTATTGAAGCCGCACTGGCCACAGCCGAGGCCAATCATCAGGGCGAACTCATTGCCGAACTGCATCACCGCCTGCTCGATATTGAGGGTTACAGTGCCAAAGCCCGTGCTGCCGAACTGCTCAGTGGTTTAGGTTTCACCCAGGCTAATTTGCAGCAAGCGGTGTCTACCTTTTCTGGCGGCTGGCGCGTGCGCCTCAATTTGGCGCGCGCCTTGATGTGCCGCTCTGATCTACTGCTGCTCGATGAGCCGACCAATCACCTCGACTTGGATGCGGTGATCTGGCTTGAAGGCTGGCTGCAAAGTTATCGTGGCACCCTACTGCTAATTTCGCACGATAGAGATTTTCTAGATGCGATCGTCAATCATATTGCCCATATAGAGCAGCAAACGCTGACGCTATACCGCGGTGGCTATTCAGATTTCGAGCGTCAGCGTGCCGAAAAACTGGCGCTGCAACAAGCCATGTTTGAAAAGCAGCAACGCAAGGTGTCGCATCTGCAAAGCTATATCGACCGCTTTCGCGTGCAGGCCACTAAAGCACGTCAGGCGCAAAGCCGCATTAAAGCTCTGGAACGCATGGAAATGATTTCTGCAGCGCATATAGACTCGCAGTTTAATTTTGAATTCAGAGTGCCGTCGGCAGCCCCAGATCCATTGCTGGTACTGGACGATATGGCAGTCGGCTACAATGATGTCGCGTTGATTAAAAATATTACGCTGGCCATCCGTCCTGGTGAGCGCTTAGGTTTACTGGGTCGCAATGGTGCCGGTAAAACCACCTTGATTAAACTGCTCGCCAATGCGTTAAAGCCGCTGAGCGGCAAGCGCGTTGAAGGCCGCGAGCTCAACATTGGTTATTTTGCGCAGCACCAGCTCGAACAGTTGCGCCCCAATGACTCGCCACTGCAGCATATGCTGACATTAGACCCGCTAACCCGCGAGCAAGAGCATATGAATTTTTTGGGCGGTTTTGATTTTAAGGGCGAAATGGCCAGATCACCGTGCGCGGATTTCTCCGGTGGTGAAAAATCGCGACTGGCGCTGGCACTGCTGATTTGGACGCGGCCGAATTTATTATTATTAGATGAGCCCACCAACCATCTTGATCTCGAAATGCGCCATGCACTAACACTGGCCTTACAGGATTTTGCAGGTGGCGTGATCCTGGTGTCGCATGACCGTGCGTTGCTGCGTGCCACCTGTGATGAATTTATACTGGTGGCCGATGGCAAAGCCGAGGCGTTTGATGGTGATCTCGAAAACTATAGCCAGTGGCTGACAGCGCAGCGCTTAAAAGATAAGCAAGTGGCGCAAGTGGACATCAGCGAAAAACCGAACAAGAACGACCGTGCGGCTAACAAAGCCGACAAGCAAGCCAGAATCCTCGAGCGGCGGCCACTGGTCAAAGAGCTGGAACAGCTGGAGCGCAATATCGATCTGTGGCAAACCGATAAAAAAGTGTGCGATGAGCGCTTGAATGATAGCGAACTCTATGCGGCTGCTGACAAAACTGAATTGCAGCAGTTGTTAATAAAGCAGGCTGAGCTTTCAGCTAAGGTCGAAACAGCAGAAGAGCGCTGGCTGGCGCTGCACGAGCTACTCGAAGCGATGCCGGCGCTAGATTAAGCATTAAGATACTGGCAGCAAATGCAATTAAACCCGTTTAGTCACCCCTGACGCATTTAGGTCAATCAATAGGATTCGATATGGACTTTCAATATTCAAAACGCATCAAACTCATGCATGCCTTGTGTTTAAACGATAGCTTAGGCGAAGACCAAGCCCCGCCCAACACCGATTTGGATGATTATGATGCATTGGCCGCGGCTGATTTTTTAAGCTGCTACATTACATTTAAAGCCATACAGGCGGCAGAACGCTCACCCGTGGCCGAACGTGCCGATAACTTCGACATGCTCAGCGTCTATCAGGCTTATTCCTTGTTAGTCTATGCATTTTTGACCATGCCGCTGGCGCAGGAAGATATTGCCCCCAACTTGGCCGCAGCACAGATTACGATTGCAAAAACCCTGTTTGCCGGTTTGACCGATGCTGAATTGATTGAGATTGTTGAAGCCGGTGCCAATAAATTTCAATTGATCGGCGACGCCGGCGCCGAACACTGGGCCGAGTTTAGAGAAAACCTCGATAAGCTCACGGTGTCGTTTGTGATTGCCGGCACCGATGATGACAGCCCGCATGATAAAGACGAGTTATTGCCTTTATTTGGCCAGATGTTAAGCCAGTTATGCGAAGCCTTTGAGGATATCTAAGTGTCATGAATGCGGCTGCAAATGGCGCTGCTTAAACTGGCTACGGCTTAACTATATTGAGTGCCGTCTACATAATACCAGCGGCCATCGATGCGTGAAAACTGGCTCAATTCGTGCATTCTAGCCGCTTTCCCCGCCACCTTGTAACGCGCGATAAATTCAACGCTCGCGCTGGCATCATCAATGAACAGCACACGCTTCACCTGCAAGCCCAGCCAGGTTATTGCTATGTCATTGTCGACGTTGACACTGCTATTTAAACTAGCTGGCCGCGTGTCCATATGCCAGGTTTGCAACAGGTAGTCATCGAGGCCCAATACATAGGCGCTATAACGCGAACGCATCAGGGCTTCGGCAGTGGCTGCGGGAGTTCCATCATGCGCGAGTGCGCAGCAGGCGCTGTAAAGCGCGCCGCTGTCACATGGGCAAAGCGTGAGACTGGTTTTTTGGGCGTGCCGCCTAGATGATTTCACGTGTTTCTAAAAACTTAATATCCGGATAGCGTTCTTGCGCCATTTGCAAGTTCACCCGATTTGGCGCCAGATAGACATATTCAGAGGCACCATCTAAAGCCACGTTGAAGCCATATTTATCGGCGATGGCTTTTAAGTTAGCATCCGAGCCGCGCAGCCAGCGTGCGGTATAGCAATCGTAGTTTTCAAACACGATATCGACGCCGTATTCATGTTCAAGGCGGTGGGCAACCACATCAAACTGTAAGGTACCAACCGCACCTAAAATGAGGTCATTTGACAGCAGTGGACGGAATAGCTGCGAAGCGCCTTCCTCGGCTAATTGTTGCAGACCTTTTTGTAATTGTTTCATTTTAAGTGGATTTTTCAGGCGCGCTCGGCGGAAAAATTCAGGAGCAAATGACGGGATGCCGGTAAATTTGAGTTCCTCACCTTCGGAGAAAGTATCGCCGACCTTGATCGTACCATGGTTGGGAATGCCGATGATGTCACCAGAATAGGCTTCATCCATCGTGGTGCGGTCCTGCGCCATAAATGTAATCGCGTTGTTGACCGCCATCATTTTACCGGTGGCGACCTGTTTGATTTTCATACCACGTTCAAAACGGCCCGAGCAGACGCGTAAAAAGGCGATACGGTCTCTGTGTTTAGGGTCCATATTGGCTTGGATTTTAAACACAAAGCCGGAAAATTTATTTTCATCAGGCAAAACCGGGCGACTGGCAGTATTGCGCGCTAGCGGTGGCGGCGACAGTTCAATCACGGCATCGAGCAAGGATTGCACCCCGAAGTTATTGATTGCTGAGCCAAAATAAACCGGTGTTTGCTTGCCATTTAAAAAGCGTTCGCGATCAAATGCATGCGAGGCGCCGCGCACGAGTTCGACGTCGACGCGCAGCTCATTGGCAACACGCCCCAACAGTTCGTCTAGACGCGGGTTATCCAGGCCTTGAATGGTTTCTGATGTGCCCTTATCAGCACGCGGATCAAAAAATGAAATCGTATCGGTATAAAGGTTATAGACGCCGCGAAAGCTTTTGCCCATGCCTATCGGCCAAGTCATCGGCGCGCACTCCATGCCCAAGGTTGTTTCAATTTCATCAAGCAATTCAATCGGCGGCCGACTTTCACGGTCCAGCTTGTTGATAAAGGTGATAATCGGCGTGTCGCGCATTCTACATACGTTGAGCAGCTTGATGGTTTGCGCTTCAACACCGTTGACGGCATCAATCACCATCACCGCTGAATCGACGGCAGTCAGCGTTCTATAGGTATCTTCCGAAAAGTCATCATGGCCTGGGGTGTCAAGCAAGTTCACCATATGCTCACGGTAGGGGAATTGCATGACGGACGAGGTCACCGAAATGCCGCGTTGCTTTTCTAGCTCCATCCAGTCTGAAGTGGCATGGCGTGAAGCCTTGCGTCCACGGACTTCACCTGCCACTTGAATCGCACCACCAAACCACAGCAGTTTTTCCGTGAGCGTGGTCTTACCCGCATCCGGATGCGAGATAATGGCAAAAGTGCGACGGCGTTTGATTTCAACCTGTAAATGGGTTGTGGGCAGGGATGACATGTTGAGTAGGCGCTAAGTAAAACGCTATTTTACCTTAAGCCCACCTTTGGTGGAACTGACAACTAGCGGCGAGTAGCAGTTATCGCCAGCGGCCTATTTTTGTTGATGCTGCATGCTGATAGCAATAGCCTCAATAAGTATTCCAACTACGACCAATACACCACCAGCCCAAGCTTCGGTGGCTAAAAATAACAGTGCTGCGCCGAGTAATATAAGCAGGGTAGATATGGCTCGGCGCACAGAGGATTTACTCAATAGTTTCAAGATTAACGTTGCCAGTTTACGCGAACCACACTTTCGCCTGGCACATGATCAACTGTAAGCTCACCTTGATAAGCGTGGCGTAGTGCTTCACCAATGCCACGTGCAAGATGGGTGTCTGTGGTTGTGACTAACAGCGCACCATCTTGATTATCGATGGCGATGATGCGTTTTAGTGGATGCTCTACACGCTGATGCTCGGCATGGTGTTGAATAAGATGCCTAATTTCTTCAGCGTGGCTGTCGAAAAATGGCCCTTGCAGCGTCACGAAGCCCGCCGGAAAATTGTCATTGAGGCGATGACAGGCAGGACAAATTTCATGATGTGCAGCAGCTGGCGCTTCTGCCCACTGCCAGCGACCTTGCATATAGACTGCGCTGCACTGCGGGCAAACTGTTGGTTCCACTAGTTTACCCTTAGCCTTATAAGCATCAATATCTTGTTCAAATAACGGGCGGTCGTGGCTGGGGGTGTGTATGGCGGATGGTGTTTTATTGATACTCATATTCTGTTCTCCTTTATTTGAAGTGAGCTGTTGCATTAATCTTAGCTGCTGAATTTTAGGTTTTGGATAGACTTATGTTTTGACTGGACTTTGGTTTTTACCAGAGTTTTTACAAGACAATAACTTAATATAAACCTTGTTAAACTTATAATAAACAATGGCTTGATTTATTTTTAGAGCATGTGATTAATCGAAAAAAGTATATAAATTTTATAGTTTTTTGCTAGCGCCGTTTCGTCAGCTCATTTTTCTGTTCACGCATCACCAGCTTAGTCAAAGCGCCTAGCTCCCGTGCCAGCAATAACAGTAAATCGTCTAGCGTTACAATGCCGAGCAGGCCACCATCTTCATCAACCACTGGCAAACGTCTAACACCCTTGGCGGTCATGGATTGAACTGCTTCAAATATGCCTGCACTTTCTTTGATCACAAACAGGTTGGCCACCATAATGTCGCCAGTGGTAATGACCGCTGCATCAAGCTCTGTGGCAATGACTTCGATCACGATGTCACGATCAGTCACAATACCTACAGGTACAGCTTTACCTTTATGATCTTTGATGACAACAACGTCTCCCACATGATACTGACGCATCAATGTGGCCGCATGCAAAACAGAAGCATCACGCTGTACGGTGATCACTTCGCGATTACAGATTGCGCCTATGGTCATAGCCATATTCCTTCGTAGAATTTAGTTAAAAAATATTATTAGATTTAACTTTTTAGATTTAACATAGATTAAATAAGGCAGTGTCAACACTAGTAACGCTCAGTCGCTTTAGTCTGTATCCGCGCCTATGGAAATAAGTGTTAGTCTTGGGGTTTAATGCGGGTTTGCGTTTTATTTCTAACCAGCAATACCGGCACCGGGGTTGATCTCACCACTGTTTCAGCGTCACTGCCTATTACTAAACGCTCTATGCCACGTAGCCCATGCGTGCCCATCACAATTAAGTCTGCGCACCATTCCTCAACTTGGCTAAGGACAAATTTAGAAACACGTCCGCCGAGGCCTTCAATAATTTTTGTTTCAGCGCTCACCCCGGCAGCAAGAGCGGTGTTTTCAGCTTTTTTGATTACTTTTTTACCATTATTGCGCAAGATTTCTGAGATATAGACTACATTTAAATCGCCGGTCATATCCAAAATTGGAAAGTAGGTATCAATGACATGCAGAAACAGAACTTTGGCGTTCTGATCTTTAGCGAGTTGAACCGCTTCAGCCATGCCGCAGTCGGATGTAGGGCTGCCGTCAATCGGACAGATAATTTTTTTATACATCAACGCGTCCTTTCAAAAATAACTGTGCAATTTGGCGAAAATCCAGCTAGATGATTAAGGTGCTGCAATATTGTTTAGAATATGTGGCGATTTTCTGAATACAGGCGCTATTTCTTTGTTGGGATAGCCTAAGATAATCGGGGCTACTACAGAAAATTCGTCGGGGATACTTAGCTCAATGCGTACTTCAGGCAGATTAAAAGCAGGTAGCGCGCTGCCAATGACGCATGTACCCAAGCCCATAGCGCACGCTGCCAGCATCAGGTTCTCTGCACTCAGCCAGCAATCTGCTGTATAAAATGGCGCAGCGGTCTTTCCGCAGATAAGGATTAGTGTTCCGGCATCATAAAAAATATTGAAATCAGGGTTATCAACAATATCGAGCATGTGGCTGGAGCGCTCGGCGCCATTCTGTTTAGCTTTGGCAATAATCAGAGGTTTGGCACGGTCGGACAAACTGTGCATCAAGTTTCGGTCACTAATGATGACAAAAGCCCAGGGTTCTTGATGAATGGCAGTTGGTGCACGCACTGCCGCCTCCAATAGACTGCCAATGGTGACGCGATCGACGGCTTGTGTTTTGTAGCTGCGAACCGAGCGCCTAGCGAGTATCGTCTCAAAAACTGTCAACTCAACTTTGTGTAATGGCATCATTAAATTATCCCTGCTACGCATCTAGATTGCGGCGTCTGTAACTGACATTAGCAACAATCATCAATTGAGGTAATCCGCGTGAACACTTATTATTTGCGCTTTAGCGATAGGCTTTGCGCTTTTAATTTAATAAGGGCTTAGCTTGACTTAACTAACTCACCCTCATGGGCAATTCTGGCCAAATCTAGCAGGTTGATGGCGCCAGTTTTATGCATGATCTTGGATTTGTGTATTTCAACGGTACGATGGCTGATGCCGAGAGAGCGCGCTATTTCCTTGTTAGGATAGCCTTGAACGGCTAGCGTCATGACGTCGTGCTCGCGCTCAGTTAAATGACTGATAAGCGAGCGTGCTAACTGCAGACTCGCTTGGGCGCTCAATACCCGCTCACATTCTGTAATCGCGGCCCTCACCGCGGCTAGTAGTTTGATCCGGGTGACTGGTTTAGTCAGAAAATCTACGGCACCAGCCTTGATTGCCCTAACGCTCATGGGGATATCGCCATGTCCGCTAAGAAAAATAATTGGCAGTAGAATATTTCTCTTAGTCAGGGCTTCCTGCAGTTGCAGCCCATCCATAGCAGGCATGCGTATGTCAATAATGACACAGCCAAAACTATCTGCACTAACGCCAGCAAGGAAATCTTCAGCACTAGCATAGGTTTGTACAGGAATAGCTTCCTGCGCAATCATAAGTGTCAGCGAGTCACGTACGGCAGGGTCGTCATCAACGATAAAAACGGAGGCTATGGTCATATTTATGCCGCAAATGGAAGTGTGAAATGAAACACGGCTTTTGGTTTGGCGCTGAGTTCCAGCCAAAGTTGTCCGCCATTAGCCTCAATCAGCGCACGACTAATAGCCAATCCCATACCAATACCACTGCCTTTGGTTGTAAAAAACGGCTCAAAAATACGTCGTGCAGTTTCATTATCGATGCCTAGACCGTTATCTTGTACTATTGCATGTGCCATATTTTTATCCTTATAAGTTTTCACGATGATGGTAATGGTTGGCGGGCTTGTGCCAGCGGTGTGCATGGCTTCCATTGCATTGCGCAATAGGTTAACGAGGACTTTTACAATTTGAATGCGATTGCCCACAATCGGCGGCAGATTTTGTTCTAGCTGCAGAATTGGGTTAAATCCATGATAGCCATAACTTTTTGTAATATTGAGTGCTTCTTTTATGATATGGAGAAAATCCATACTTTCGGTTTCGAGCTGACCTTTTTGTAAAAAGGCGAGCAGTTCATGTAAGCTGCTGCCGGCCCTTTGTGCCTGAGCTACGCAGCCTTCTAAGGCATGTTTTAGATTATCTGGATCAATGTGATCGCTGTGCAATTCGTGTAAGGCAACTTCACTGTAGGCGGAGATAGCGGCTAGCGGCTGATTGAGTTCATGGGCAATGGCGGAGACCGTCTGCGCCGCTACCTGTTGCGTGAATAGCGTTTCTGATTCAGTGCGCTGGTCCTGCAATTTCTTTTCCATATTTTTTTGCTCGGTAATATCTCGAGCGACCCCGACAAGCCTGGTCGCATGGCCGTTTTCAAAGTGCATGCGGCCTACTGTTGCGACCCAGCGTTCAATGCCATCGATCGGATTTATTACACGATATTCTGCATGGTATTCACCATTACCTTGCGGATCGATTGCGCTGTTTAAGGCGGCTAGCCGTGCTGCTCGGTCTTCCGGATGTATCGCCGTGACGAATCGATTATCGCTAACCAAATTATCGGACTCGGCCCCCCATAGTTCACGCATGCGTTCATCCCAATGCTTCATATTATGATTGGAGTCGAAATCAAAAACACCCAAGCCTGCCGCCTGTTTGGCTAAGCGCAGGCGTTCTTCACTGGCGCGCAGTGCTTCGGTGACTTGATTGCGGCGGTCGGCTAAATTAAATGTGGCTAGGATATAAAGCTGTTGCTTTATTTTTACAGGGCTGAGTTTAATGCTGATCAATAATTCTTTGCTGTCATGGCTGAGTGCGATCAGTTCACTGCCCATCGTCTGCAGCTGAGGTTTGTCAACGAATTGCGCAAACTCGGACAGATAAGTCTCTTGATAGCGAAGCGGCATCAACGTGGAAATTTTAAGACCAACCATTGCAGCAGCATCAGAGGCCAGAAGTTTTTTTGCAACAGGGTTGGCTGCAGCGATATGGGCCGAAGTATCAATGAGCAGCATAGCATCTGTCGCTGCATCGAACAGCGTTTGAAAACTTAAGCTTTTAAGCAGGTCGGTCAAACCGTATCCCTTTTAAATACAATAGGAAAAATGCTGTACTTAGTCTAAGTTAAAAACTAGCGCTATGTCTATTAATCTGCATCACTATAAGGGTTGTCACTTACGTGGCAACCCTAATTTACTAACATTTTAGCGTTTGATAGCTTGTTTTTGATAGTAGATTACCCCTTTATTAATTGGAAAAGATACGGCTAAACCAACTATTTAAATTTTTAGGGCAACGTTTGCCGCGCTTGGCTGGGATTGACCGTGGCAGTGACGTCCCAGTAAATGCGAAGATCCCTAAGAATCGGGCAGATTGTCAGAAGGTGAAATGTTGATATCAATCTGCACACTGAGGTTGAATTTAAACGGCAAGATTAGCTGCGAAATGTATTATTAAATGTAACTATTAAGGCTGCATCTCTACTGGCAAGCCTGCCGCCTGAGCAATATTTACTGCTTGCTGACGATCATGATATTGTTAAAAGCAATGGGTTAAAATCGCTAGTAGTACGCATAAAACAGATCAATCATAAAGAAACAGTGTTCTGCTGGACTATAGCCGGGTCACAACAATAATGTAAATGTTGAGAATAATTTAAGTGTTGAATAGACACCTGCGGAGGCACACAATGGAATTTAAGCCGGTCGGAGATAGAACCTGTTTATATCAGCCTCGTCAACTTGATGCTGTACTCGATAACATGGCTTGGCAAGCGGCAGCTATGTTGACGGCAAGAAAACATATTATTCTAGTAGGTATATTGCGACGTGGCGCGCCATTGGCTGAAATGCTGCATTCCAAACTCCTGTGCGATTTTAAGCTTAACAATATTAGTCTGATGAATTTACAAGTAAAACGCTATGCGGATGACCTGACTTTGATTCATCCAGAAACCATGTTGACGGAAAATCCACAGCACAGTGCGCTTGATCTTAGCGATACTACGGTATTGCTGGTGGATGATGTGATGTATCACGGTCACTCTATGTTGCGCTCTATAGAATATCTTGCCAGAAAACAGGCCGCAGAGATTAGAACCGCGGTCTTAGTGGATAGAGGTGCGAGCAAGTTGCCGGTGCGTATTGATATAGCCGGCGTTAGGCTGGATGTTGCACCGACGGACATTATCGAGTGTAATGTGCCGCCGTATGAGGCGGAGTTTAGGATTGATCTTCTCAAACCAAGCATTAATTAGAGAGAGCCTTCATATGTTATATTTTCATGATCGCACTGATGCGGCAAACAAATTAGCGGAGAAACTACAGGACTACAAAGGTCAGAACCCGCTGATTCTGGCTATTCCGCGTGGTGCGGTGCCTATGGCAAAAATTCTAACTGAAAAACTGGGTGGTAGTTATGATGTGGTATTAGTACGCAAATTAAGAGCGCCATTCCAGGAGGAGCTCGCCATTGGCTCGGTGGATGAGGCTGGATGGACTTACATCGCCAGCCATGCCGCTGCGGTGGGCGCTGATGCCGACTATATCGAGTCAGAGAAGCGTATACAGATGGAAACGATTAACAAGCGCCGCGCGCAGTACACGCCAATACGCCCGCCAATCGACCCTGCTGGCCGCATTGTGGTTGTGATCGATGATGGGCTAGCGACAGGCGCTAGTATGATTGCAGCCTTGCATAGCCTGCGCAACAGCAAACCGGCCAAACTCATTTGCGCAATCCCGGTTGCCTCTGCTGACGCCTTATACAAGGTTGCTGCGTTGGCTGATGAAGTGGTTTGCTTAGAGGTGCCTGAAAACTTTCAGGCAGTCGGGCAATTTTATGCAAACTTCCCACAAGTAGGTGATGATGAGGTGGTTGCGCTCTTAAGCGCTGATCAATCTGCTAGCCAGCAGAAACTATATCAGTCGCACCTATTGGGCTGGCAATAGCGTTAGTCCTGCCTGACAAGTGAGCTGTTGTTGCCCATGTCGGCAGTTGCTTAATTAGATCAGTGCTTATAATCAGAGGCTAAATATATTCACCGCGCCACCACCTGGTGCGGCATTCCATTGTTTAAGTTCTTTATAAGCGCCAGCGGCGCCGGCGCCATCAGCATCTTCGGTTAAGCCTAAGTTAATGGCAATCCCGGCCCAGCCGCCAATACCTGACAGCGTGCCGACATATTGCTTACCGTGATGCGCATAACTAAAGGCATTGCCAATCACGCCGGAACCCACTTGAAATTTCCATAACGCTTTACCGCTATGCGCATCTACGGCTTTAAACCAGCGATCTAGTGTGCCATAGAATACCAAATCGGTAGCGGTCACCATGACGCCGCTCCAGATAGAGTAGGGCTCTTTGTTATACCAAGCCGCTTTGCCGGTTAAGCCATTCCAGGCCATAAATCCACCGCTTACGCCATCCGGACCGGGGTGCATGGTCAGCCCGGCACCGACCCAAGGCTGGCCCGCAGTGTATTTAGCCTCAACGACGTCGTAATCCATGCACAAGTGATTCATCGGCACATAAAATAGCTGCGTTTTCGGGGAGTAAGCTGCGGGCTGTTGGTTTTTCACACCCAGTGCCGCCGGGCAGATGTTTTTAGTCGTTGTATCTTGATGTGTTGCATAGCTTGCATCTTTTTGTGGAATGCCGGTCGATAAATCTACGCGCGTGGCCCAATTGACAAAAGGGTGCATTTTAGCGGCAACTAATAAGCCACCATGACTGCGTTCAAAGGTATAAGCGAAACCATTACGGTCAAAATGCGTGGCAAGCTTTTTACCTTGCGCATCCCATAAAATAATTTCATTGATGCCGTCGTAATCCCATTCGTCATGCGGCGTCATTTGGAAGCCCCATTTAGCCAAGCCGCTATCGACGTCACGGGCGAAGATGGTCATCGCCCACTTATTGTCGCCAGGGCGTACGTCGGCATTCCACACCGATGGGTTGCCGGTCCCATAATAGAGCAGGTTGAGTTTTGGATCGAAAGAAAAATAACCCCAGACCGGACCGCCGCCATGTTGCCAGCCATCTTGATTCGCTTGTGGTTTTAACCAGGTGCGGATGCCTAAATTAGCCTCAGGAAATTTTAACTGGTCTTTACTGAGCGCTGTAAAAGCGCCGTCCTCGCGATTGCCGCCATTCACATCCTGGTAGCTTGACAGTGCCGAGTAGTGTGGATTTTCGGCATTAAAGCCGGCATCAATTAGCGTCTCGCTATCTGCTCCGGTGCTATAAGCTTTCCAAGCCAAGGCACCATCTTTGATGTTATAGGCAGCAATAAAACAGCGCACGCCATACTCACCACCGCTGCAACCGGTGATCACTTTATCTTTAATGACGTGGGGTGCATTGGTGTTGCTGGCACCGGTTTTGATGTCATTGACTTTGGTTTGCCATAGACGCTTGCCGGTTTTGGCCGCCAGCGCGACTAGCATGCCGTCATTTTGCTGCAGGAATATTTTACCGTCACCATATGCCAAGCCGCGATTAACGGTATCGCAGCACAGCAGTGCCTCTACCTGTGGATTTTGTTGCGGAAAGTATGACCAAATGATTTTTTGATCATGATTCAAGTCCAGCGCATAAATATTATTCGGGAAAGCGGTATGCACATACATGATGCTACCGAGCACAATAGGCGAACCCTCATGACCACGGTTGACCCCGGTCGCAAAAGTCCAAGCAAGTTGCAACTTATTGATATTGCCTGGTTTAATCTGCTTCAGGCCACTATAGCCAGTATTAGCATAGTCTTTGCGAGGATGAACCCATTGCGTGTCGTCGTGCATCTTCACTTGCAGCGCATCACGGCTGCTGGCATAAGTAGTAGTCAATGTGCATAGGTTAAGTGCAATTAGGCACTGGCAGCAGATTAAAAACCTGTTTTTTTTAGCGGGCATGCAGCTTGAATATTGACGCTAGGTTTTAGTGACGGTCGCCGTAGTTACTTCGCTTGGGACAAACGCATGAACTCGCTTACTTCTGTTACCCACAGCACACCATCACCAATCTGACCGGTATGTGCATTGTGGCGAATGATCTGCAGGATCGCCGGTAACATTTCTTCGGGGGCGACGATTTCTATACGCAGCTTCTTGGTAAAGTCAGTCAGTTCAGCCTTTAGTGAGCCATCCTGCTCCATACCGCTGTGTGCACTGCAGCCTTCGACATTGGAAATGGTCATGCCAGGAAAACCCGGAAGACTGCGGAACGCATCGCGGACTTTATTCAGTCGCGACGGTCTTATAATAGCTTTAATTTCTTTCATGTATTACTCCTTATTTAGGCTTCGACCGCTTTTTCTTCGAACCATTTATATAGCGTTGGCAATACGACCAGAGTCAGTAGAGTGGAGGTAATGAGTCCACCGATGACGACAATAGCTAGTGGTCGCTGTACTTCTGATCCGGGACCGGTGGCGAACAACATCGGGATTAAGCCTAGCATCGCTACGGTAGCGGTCATCAGCACCGGACGAAAACGTTGTTTGCAACCTTGTAATACTGCCTCGGTTTGGCCCATACCCTCGTTTCGCAGGCTGCGAATATACGACACCAGCACTACGCCGTTGAGTACGGCGATTCCCCACAGCGCGATAAAGCCAACGGATGCCGGCACTGACAGATATTCGCCAGTAATGTACAGCGCAACGACGCCGCCTATGGAGGCGAAGGGCAGTACCATGATGATCAGCGTCGCATAACGCAGTGAGCCAAACAACAAGAACAGCAGGAAGAAAATGGCAGCAATAGTGACGGGTACAATAATCTTCAAATGTCCCATTGCCCGCTGCATATTCTGGAATTGACCACCCCACTCAAGATGATAGCCTGATGGCAATTCAATTTTGCTGTCGACAGCTTGCTGCAGTTCGGCGACGAAACTACCCAGATCACGGCCGATCACATTGACGCCAACGACAATACGACGCTTGGCTTTCTCGCGGCTGATCTGCGCCGGTCCATCCAGCACTTGTATGTTTGCTAGATTTTCGAGGGCGACTACGGCGCCGTTCGGCGAACTGACCAGCATACTACGTATGGTTTCGACGTCACCACGGAATTTCATAGGCAGTCTAACCACCGCACCGAATTTACGCTCACCTTCGTATATTTCGGTGGCGACACGACCACCGATAGCGGCCTCGATAACATCATTGATGTCCGCTACATTAAGCCCGTGGCGGGCGATGGCCTGGCGGTCAATTTCTATCGATAGATATTGCTGGCCGGTTACACGCTCCACTCTCAGGTCTTTTGCGCCGGTGAGTTCGCCGGCAATTTTAGCGATTTCGTCAGCTTTTTGTTTGAGTAGATTAATGTCATCACCAAACAGCTTGATGGCAACATCGGAACGCACGCCGGTGACCATCTCATCTACCCGCGCTGCGATTGGTTGCGACATGACAACCTGGGCGCCGGGTATAGTCATTAATTTGTTTCTTATCGCCTCAGCTATGTCGTCTTGATTCCAGCCTTCAGGCCATTCGTCACGTGGCTTCAAGCTGACAATTGGTGTCGACTCATTCTGGCCTTGCGCATCGGCTGGGCTTTCACCACGGCCAATACCTGAAAAAGCAGATTTCACGCCGGGCACAGTCATCACTGAACGCATGGCTTCCATTTCAAGCTTGATCGATTCTTCGAGTGATATATTCGGTACGCGGATGATCCCTGGCACAATAGAGCCTTCTTTCATCACCGGTATAAACGCTGTACCTAAAAATGGCAGCAGCAGCAAAGTGCCGATAAAGACAGTGATAGCAATGACGATGGTTTTTTTACCGTTATCCATAGTCCAGTTGAGTAGACGCAGGTAGGGTTTTTTGGCGATGGCTACCAAGCGGGTATCGTGCTCGTCTTTGCCTATAAGCATATACGAACACAACACCGGCGTCAGCGTCAGTGCTAAGACTAGCGATACGAATAAGGCGATAGCAATAGTGAAGGCTAGTGGAGCAAACATTTTACCTTCCATGCCTTGCAGCGTCATTAACGGCAGGAATACTAGAATAATAATCGAAACGCCGAAAATTACCGGGGTGCCGACTTCAGTGGTGGCATCCAATACCACCCGTGCGCGGCTGAGCCCTCTACCTTTATTTTCCGCTAGGCGTTGAAACGCATTTTCTACGACTACTACTGATCCATCGACGATAAGCCCGGTGGCGATGGCCAAGCCACCGAGTGACATCAGGTTGGCGGAGAGGCCGAAATAATTCATCGCCATAAATGTGATCAGCGGTGTCAGTAATAGCGATGACACCACAACCAATGACGAGCGCACATCACCGAGGAACAGGTAGAGCACGATGATCACCATTAATACGCCCTCGATCAGCACCTTGACCACGGTTGTGAGTGCGGCATCGACCAGTTCGCTACGGTCATAATAGGGTTTGATCTTCAGGCCATCAGGCAATATGCCTTGTTCATTAATTTGTTCAACACGCTGTTTGATATTCGACACCACTTCTTTGGCGTTACCGGCGCGTATCATCATGACGATACCGCCCACGGACTCGGTGATCCCATTTTTGACGAGGGCGCCGTAGCGTACTTCATGGCCGATGCTGATTTCTGCAACATCACGCACCAAGACGGGCACGCCGTCTTGCTCCTTAAGTATGATGCTGCCGATATCATCTAGATTTTTAATCAGACCAATGCCACGAATCAGATACTGCTCGGCATAGTGCGGCAGCACGCCACCGCCGGAGTTGGCATTATTGCGCGCCAGTGCTTGGAAAACATCCTGCAAGGTGACATCGTAGTGACGCATGCGATCCGGATTGACCAGCGCCTGATACTGCTTAACGTAGCCGCCTTGTGAGTTGATTTCGGCCACGCCAGGTATGCCACGCAATAACGGTCTAACCACCCAGTCCTGGGTAATGCGGCGTTTGGTCAGCTCTTCAACCGACAGCACTTTATCGCCATCGTCGTCACGTTCGAGGGTGAACTGATAAACTTCGCCCAGCCCCGTAGATAATGGCCCCAGTGTCGGTGTGATGCCCTGCGGCATGCGCGATGAGACTTCAATCAGCCGTTCCATGACCAGTTGACGCGCAAAATAGACGTCGGTGGTGTCCTTGAATACCAAGGTAATCAGTGATAACGCCGGCTTATTGAGTGAACGCATTTCCTCTAGCCCGGGCAGGCCGGTCATGGCTCTTTCCAGCGGCACGGTCACAAAGCGCTCTACTTCTTCAGGTGAACGACCCATTGCCTCGGTGGCGATCTGTACCTGGACGTTAGTGACGTCAGGGAAAGCATCTACGGATAACTTTCGTGTCGCATCCAGACCAAATGCGACCAGGATGACTGCGACCACAACTAGCACTAGGCGCTGTTTCAGCGCTGCGCGTACTAAGGATTCCAACATATTCTCGCCTTTATATTTTTCATTCTGCGCAGGGCCGCGAAGAACTATCAGTTTTACAGTGGCATTAGTTTCTGCCGCTGCTTTTCGAAATCTTAACCTTCAAACTCTTTGCGCTTGCGTTCATTATTCAGGTGGAAAGCGCCTTCGGTGACGATGCGTTCACCTTCTTTAAGGCCGCTAATCACGGTCATATAACCATTATTTTCCTCACCCAGCGTCACGGGCCGCAACTTGAAATTTTTGCCGTCCAGTTGCACAAAGACATGATCCTTGTTGTAGTCACGCACTACGGCTGAAGACGGTACCAGTAGTCGTTGCTGCGGTGCTGACTGGATGAGCATAGAGGCGAGCATTTCTGGCTTGAGTGTGCCATCTGTGTTGTCGACATCCATATGCACCTTCACTGTACGTCGGTCTGGATTTACCGTGTCGGAGACATAGATCAGTTTGCCGGTGATACGTTTGTCGTTTAGTGCTGGCACTAGTGCTTGCGCAGTTTCGCCTTTCTTAATTAAGCCTGCCTGTTGCTCAGGTAATTCAGCGACTACCCAGACATGGGATAAGTCGGCTACAGTAAATAGTGAGTCAGCTGGCTGCACTACTTGCCCCGGCGTTACATTACGCTCAATAATCGCTCCATTAAGCGTTGCCGTGATCGACGATATAGAGCGTACCGTGCGCGTTCTGGCTAATTCCAGTCTAGCGCTCTTGGTCATACCCATCACGCTAAGCTGGTCATAGGAAGCCTGTAATTCGGCTTGTGCCTGTGATAATTCGCTTTCGCGCCTTTGCAGTTCTGCCGCGCCAATGACGTCAGCCTTAAATAAAAGTTTGGCACGATCGACAGCACTGCGCTGTAATTGTTCTTGCGATTGCGCTTTCAGATAGACCAGTTGCGCCGCAGACAACTCAGCGCTGTGCAAGGTAGCGAGCGTATCGCCAGTTTTTACACGTTGGCCGAGTATTGCGTGCACTTGGGTAACGCGACCGGTTACGGCTGCGCCTATGCGCGCTACACGCTGTTCATCGACCTCGATACGGGCCGGCACGCGCATTGTCTCTGTGGCCTCGCCGCCGCCAGCAGCGGCAATTTTTAGGCGCTGTAAAAACTCAGGTTTAACCGTGATGATTGACAGATCTATGGCAGCCGTCGCCGCAGGAGGCGCTGCTTTTTGCTGACAAGCAGTAAGCCCCAGGACAAACACTATGGCAAGTAAAGTAGATTTTATTGGGCGCTTCATAGGGTATCTCCAGCAATAGTAGTGGCACGTAGCCGTTCAATTTCGATTAGTGCGGCTTGCAGTTCGTAACGAGCGTTAAGAAAGTCAAGGCGGGTGTTGCGTAGTACACGTTGCGCATCGAGATAATCAAGGATGCCGCGTTCGCCAAAGTTATACGCCGCCTCGGCTACTTTCATTGCATTTTCGGCTTCGCTCATGAGTCCAGACTCAAAAGTTTGCACCTGGCGCTTGGCAATCTGGTACTGACTGTAAGCCTGATCTAGCTGTGCTAACAGACTGATATTGACTTGTTGCGCTTCGGCTTCAGCACGTTCAACAGCTGCCATCGCTTCGCCGATCTGACCTTCGCGGCGATTCCACAAGGGTAATGGTAATGCCACGCCAATACGCCACATACTCATGTCTGGATCACGTTCGCTTAAAACCTTAAACGTCGGTTGCGGTAAACGCGCAGCGCGTTCTTGTTCAAGCTTGGCCTGAGCACGTTGGCGCTCGGCTGCCGTAACTTTGAGTAAAGGCTGGCTAGCACTTAAATCAATGCGTAATTGTTCTAATTCCGGCAGACTGGCAGGAGATAATGCTTCAAATGCGACTACAAAATTTTCCTCCAGCGGCGAGCCGATGAGCGCACGCAGACGGTCATGCGCTTGGGTTACGCGAAATTCAGCACTTTTTGCACTACTTTCGGCTGCTAGCGCTTCTGCGCCGGCTTTCACTAATTCGTAACGTGGTGACTCTCCTACCTCAACCTTGACTTTCACCCGATTACGAATTTGTAACAGCAGTTCGTAGTTTTCCTTGGCCAGCCGCGCTTCTTCCTGGCGGCGCAGTGCGTCAAAAAAAGCCTGTTTCACTGCAGTATTCTGATTGAGTTGCGTAAAGCTTAATGCAGCGCTGCCAGAGGCGATGCCAGCCTCAGCGACTTGCCGCCGCGCCGCACGTAAGGATGGCAGCTCAAATAATTGTGACACGCCGACTAAGCCGGTACTGCCGCTGGTACCACCCAGTTGGCGAGGACGTGAGCTGCCGGAGCTAAATTCAATTTCCGGGTTTACATAAGCGGTTGCCGTCGTTAGCGCCGCTTCTGTACCGCGCGCTTGCGCTTTTGCCGCAGCGATGACCGGACTATGCAACGTTGCCAGCCTTAATGCTTCGTTCAGGGTCAGCGGCGCTGCATTTAGCTGCACCGGCATAAGCATGGTGAGCATTAGAACGCAGCAAGCAGCTAGCGATAAAGTACTTCTGTTAAAACGTGAGGTCATGATTAAATGTGCTCGAGTCAAAGGTTATGCTGCTTAAGAGCTGAAAGCCGCTGCCAGAAAATCTAGGCTTGGATAAGGGTAAAACAAGGTTAACATATTACTGTTTGAGCAGCTGGCCGGAGCTAGGTAGGACATAGCTGCACAGGCCTTAGCAGCATAGATCTCTGTATCTGGCTGAACCAAGCTTGCCGTAGAAATAACCATACTACAATTCAAGATAAAGCTCTTTTGTGCAGAAGTTTAAATTTTTGGCCGGATAGGTAAGGCGAGTCGATATGCCGATTATTTGTTTCATTTGTGTGACAAAGTATATCGGCATTTACTATCGCATAAAATCGCATAAAATTGATGCTTATTTCGGAAAATACGAACTGTCGTTGCCGTCGCCGTCATTAATTTTAAGCACTTAAATTTTGCCATAAGGGTGAAAATAAGATGAGATATCGACATTAAGGCCGCTGTTACCCTGGCTGACTGAGCAAGAATTTTCGGCTTAAACTCAGCGCAAGGGCTTTTTTAGTCAGGCTGGAAGTATCAGACGCACATCGCTAATGGCCGTAGCTCAATCATTTTAATTGAGCTACGGCCAGCAGACCTTGCCCGGCTTTAGCTGCCGCCTATTTTCTGCGCATTAAAAATAAGGCCGCTAATGCGAGGGCAACTAAAACGAGCAGGCCTTCCACTGGTTAGCGCAGCACTTCTTTGAGCTGGTCCAGGATTGCTGGATTTTCCAGCGTAGAAATGTCGGCTGTGATTTCTTCACCTTTGGCTAGTGAACGTAATAACCGGCGCATGATTTTGCCGCTACGCGTTTTCGGCAGATTATCACCAAAACGTATTTCATCCGGTTTGGCGATGGGGCCAATTTCCTTGCCTACCCAGTCACGTAGTTCGGCGATAATTTTTTTAGCTTCCTCACCTTCAGGGCGTTTGCCTTTGAGTACGACATAGGCCACCACTGACTCGCCTTTAATATCATGCGGTTTGCCGACCACAGCGGCTTCTGCCACTAGCGGGTTTGATACCAGTGCCGACTCGATTTCCATCGTACCGAGACGGTGTCCGGATACATTAAGTACGTCATCGATACGTCCCATAATCGTGAAATAACCGGTTTTGGCATCGCGTACGGCGCCGTCACCGGCTAGGTAAATCTTGCCACCTAAATCAGCCGGGTAATAACTGGATTTATAACGTTCAGGGTCATTGTAGATGGTACGTATCATGGACGGCCACGGTTTTTTGATGACCAATAAACCACCAGTACCCCATGGTACATCATGGCCAGTTTCATCGACGACAGCAATATCAATCCCGGGAAATGGCAATGTGCATGAACCCGGTACCAGTGGCGTCGCCCCAGGTAGCGGCGTAATAACATGACCGCCGGTCTCGGTTTGCCAGAAGGTGTCGGCAATCGGGCAGCGACTGCCGCCCACCTGTTGGTAAAACCACATCCAGGCTTCTGGGTTGATCGGCTCGCCGACCGAGCCCAGCAAACGTAGGCTGCTTAAATCGTAATTTTTAGGATGGGTTGCGGCGGTGGTATCCGCTGCTTTAATTAAGGAGCGTATAGCCGTAGGTGCGGTGTAGAAAATCGAGACCTTATGCTTGGCGATCATTTGCCAGAATCTTCCGGCATCAGGGTAGGTAGGAATGCCTTCAAACACCACTTGGGTAACACCCATGGCCAGCGGGCCGTACGTGACATAGGTGTGGCCGGTAATCCAGCCAACGTCAGCGGTACACCAGAATACATCATCATCATGTGCATCAAACGTCCAGCGCATAGTGTTGAGCGCATGCAATAGATAGCCGGCAGAGGAATGTTGCACGCCTTTTGGTTTGCCGGTACTGCCTGAAGTGTAGAGTAAAAATAAAGGGTGCTCTGCACCGACCATCACCGGGTCGCAGCTGTCGGCAACATCCGCCACTAGCTCGTGCCACCACATGTCATGGCTATTCATAGTGATATCAAGTCCAGTTTTCTTGAGCACCACAACTTTTTGAATAGACTCACAGCCGCCCATAGCCAGTGCTTCATCGACCGATTGTTTTAGCGGCAGGGTTTTACCACCACGGTATTGACCGTCAGAGGTAATCACGGCAACGGCGCCGGCATCTAAAATACGCTCATGTATGCTTTTAGCGGAGAAACCGCCAAATACCACCGAATGTGTCAGACCAATGCGCGCGCAGGCTTGCATGGCGACGATGGCTTCTATGCCCATCGGTAGATAAATAACGACGCGGTCGCCAAGCTTAAAGTTTAATTTTTTTAAGCCGTTGGCGAATTGGCAAACTTGATGGTATAGCTCTTTATAAGTGACATTTTTAACAGTGCCATTGTCGGCTTCAAAAATAATGGCGATTTTGTTGGGAATGGTGTTGAGGTGTTTATCGAGGCAGTTCGCCGAGATGTTGAGTTCGCCGTCTTCAAACCATTTGTAAAACGGGGCATTATCGTCATTCAATGTTTTGCTAAACGGCTTGTGCCAGACTAAGAGCTCGCGGGCTAATTTCGCCCAAAAACCCTCATAGTCAGCAGCGGCTTCGGCGCATAACTTTTCGTAGGCTGGCATGCCGGAAACATTGGCGGATTTTACAAACTCGGCACTAGGTGCAAAAACTCGGTTTTCATGCAGAACGGACTCAATTGACATGCAACTCCCCTAACGATGCTTAACGCATTTATAATTTGATTAGCTGATTTATTCCTAATATCGGCGCTGATGCACCCTTATTCACTCACTCAGAAAAACCATGTTAACTCTTGACTTAATTCTATCAGAAAACCACGCCCAGCATAGCGCCGCGCCATGGGTACGCCATGCGGTGGCTTGCAGCCCTTTTTTGGCAAGGTTGTTTAGTAAAGATGCTGCTTTAATGAACGATTTGCTAACTAATCTGCAGCTAGAGTATCAGTTAGCCGATATGCAGCATTTCTTATCTCAACAAAAAATTGTCGATGACAGCACATTAAAATGCGCTTTACGGCAGTTGCGGCAGCAAGTGATGGCACGCATCATTGTCAGAGATCTGAATAATATGGCGGATTTAGCCGAGGTCATGCGCACCACTTCAACTTTAGCTGAGGTCGCCGTACAAACCGCCATCCACTATCTCTCCGCTTGGCTTAGCCAGCAATATGGCGTACCGAGCAATGCGGCCGGTGAAACACAGGATCTGATTGTGGTTGGCATGGGTAAACTCGGTGGCTATGAACTCAATGTATCTTCTGACATTGATCTAATTTTTGCGTATGAAGACGATGGTGATACCAACGGCGCTGAGCCAATCAGCAATCAGCAGTTTTTTACCAAGCTCGGTAAAAAGCTGATTGCAGCTATCGATGAAATGACCGCAGATGGTTTTGTGTTTCGGGTGGATATGCGCCTCAGACCGTTTGGCAGCGAAGGCATACTGGTCAGCAGTCTGGATGGACTTGAAGATTATTATCAAAATAATGGCCGCGAGTGGGAACGCTATGCCTGGATCAAGGGACGCGTGATTGCCGGCAATAGCCAGAAATTAAGCGCATTACTCAGACCATTCATCTTTCGCAAATACCTTGATTTTGGTGCGCTCGCCAGCATGCGCGATTTGAAAATACAAATTAAGCGTGATGTGAACAGCAAAGGCATGCACGACAATATCAAGCTTGGCCGCGGCGGTATCCGCGAAATTGAATTTATCGCACAGGTGTTTCAGCTGATACGCGGCGGTCAGGACGTGAGCTTGCAGATCAAGCCAACGTTAGCGGTTTTGCAACTCCTGAAAAATAAAGGCTTACTGCCGGAAAAAAGCGTAGATGAGTTAAGTGAGGCTTATATCTTTTTGCGTAATTTAGAGCACCGGCTGATGTATGTCGAAGATGCGCAAACGCAGGAACTGCCGACTAGCGATCAAGCAAAAACGCGTATCGCGACGGCGATGGGCTTTGCCGGCTGGACACAGTTTTTAGCGCAGCTCAATGTATATCGAGCGCGCGTACAGCAATATTTTGATGCAACCTTTAGTGATGCCAATGCTGGCCAGGATGCGCTGGATATAGAAAAATCTATCTGGAATGGCGCGTTAAGTGCAGACGAGGCTGTACTCGCTTTGCAAGGGCTGGGCTTTACTGAAGCCGAGGAAACGCGGCAACGCTTGCAGGCCTTACATCAAAGTAGCCGCTATCGTCAGTTGCCAGAATTAAGTCGGCAGCGCTTTGATGCGTTGTTGCCGCTGGTGATTTCGCAGGCGGCGACAGTGGCTAATCCTGAGGCCACATTGTTGCGTGTAACTGATTTACTGGAAAGTATATGTCGTCGCGCTAGTTATCTGGCGCTGCTCGCCGAGCACCCGCAAGCCATGCGCATGCTGATCAAGCTATGCAGCAGCAGTCCGTGGCTGGCCAACTATTTGAGTCAGCATCCGCTACTGCTCGATGAAGTGTTGACAATGGATGCGGTGGGCGCAGACGCAGCAACGGTGAATAGCCGGCATACCGCGCTAGCCCCTGATTTTGTGCAGATGCGCGCCGAGCTGGTGCAGCGTGTAACCGAAGTTGAAGGCGACGTTGAGCAGCAGATGGATATCATGCGCCACTTCAAGCATGCCAATGTGTTTCGGTTTGCGGCACAGGACATCAATGCTGAGTTAACACTGGAAACACTTTCGGACTATTTAAGCGCCCTTGCTGAGCTTATTTTAAGCGTAAGCCTGGAGTTTATCTGGCCACAGGTGCGCGGCAAACACTGCGAAATTCCAAAATTTGCCGTGATCGGCTATGGCAAGTTGGGCGGCAAAGAACTCGGTTACGCCTCGGATCTGGATATTATTTTTCTATATGACGATGCCGCTGCTGAAGCCGGTGAAGTCTATGCGCGTTTCGCACAGCGTATTAATAACTGGTTTAATAGTTTAACCTCAGCCGGGTTGCTCTACGAAACTGATCTGCAGCTCAGGCCAGATGGCAATAGCGGCTTACTGGTGAGCAGTGTGACCGCGTTTAGAGACTATCAATTACATAAAGCCTGGATTTGGGAGCATCAGGCCATCACCCGTGCGCGCTTTGTCGCCGGTGAAGCTGCTATCGGTTCAGCGTTTGAGGCAATTCGGATTGAAGTGATTACGCAGTCGCGTGATTTAGTCAAACTTAAAGCCGAAGTACTGAGCATGCGCGAAAAAATGCGCAAGACACATAGCCTGCCCGCTAGCGAATTTGATATCAAGCATAGTGTTGGCGGTATTATTGATGTCGAGTTTTTAGTGCAATATTTAGTGCTGGCGCATGCACAGCATTACCCGCAGCTGACACAGAATATAGGCAATATTGCCTTGCTGCAGCAGCTGGCGGCACTACATATTATCGATCATGATCTGGCCGAGAAAAACGTTTGTGCTTATCGACAATATAGGCAGATGCAGCACATGCTTAAGCTGCAGGGTGCCGCTCATTTGAAAGTAGCTTTGGCGCAGGTGGCCACACATGCGGCTGCAGTGACCGCCCTGTGGCAACAGGTCTTTGCCGCATAGACTTTAAGTCACGACAGCTGATCTGATTATTCAGCTGCGGCGGCAATAACCTGATTGCGCCCATTCTGCTTGGCTATATACAGCGCGGCATCGGCACGTGGAATCAAGCTTTCAGGCATTTCGCCGGGTCTGCGCTGCGCGACGCCGGCACTGAATGTAATCAGCATGCGCTCACTTTTGTGCATAAAGAAGTTTTTGGTCAGTTCGCGCTGTACGCGTGTGATCACCGTCACCGCTTCATCTTCAGGCGTTGTCGGTAAAATAATGATAAATTCCTCACCGCCATAACGTGCTATGACGTCGGTGGTCCGCAGCACGTCTTTAATGATCTTCACAAAATAAGTCAGCGCCTCGTCACCGGTGGCGTGGCCCAAGTTGTCATTGATCCTTTTGAAATGGTCAATATCCATCATGGCAATACACAAATCGGTACTATGGCGGTCAGCACGGCTGAATTCACGCTCCAGTGCTTCATCCATACCTCGTCGGTTCAAGGCGCCAGTGAGATAGTCCTGATGCGCAACTTCGCCAATAATGCCAAGCTCGGTGGTCAGTTGCAGGATTCTTTTTTCGGCTTCTGCCGTTTTTTGCTGGCTAAGACTAAACTCGTCGCGCGTACGTTGCACACTGAGGCCAATCGCACGCGTATCTTCTAGAATTTTATTCAACAGCACGTTAAGCTCGCCTATATCTTCAGTCGATGCAATCTGCGCCTGGTAGCCCTCAATTTTTTTATGGTAGTCGCCGGTACTTTCGGTCATGTCTACTAGCCGGTTAACAAAGGTGGCGACCATTTTCTTCAGTGTATCTTTGGCTTCGGTCAGTGCCGGCTTGAGTTGGGTCTGTTTATAGGTCAGCTGTTTGAGGCTATTTTCGGCGTCATAGAGCATATTGATATTGAGAGGCTTGGAAACAATATCGCTAATTATTACGGCTTGGCCATGGAACCACTCATCTTCCACTACCAGCTCACTCATGCTGGTGACGATCATGCGCAGTAATTGCAATAATGACTGGTCTATACGCTGCTGCAGGTCGCGCTGTATTTCTATAGTAAGTAATAGTGGCTTTAGCGCTTCGGTGAGTTTAATGACCGCCTGATCGGTGTTGGCTTCCTGCATTTTTTTGAGTAATGCCGAGGCCTTTTGCTGACTTTCGGGTCCGCTTTGTAATTGCGGGAGAACTGCTATCTCAAAAGTTCTGAGCATCATATCGCGCCAGGGGTTGGCAGTGGTTGGTATTGTTTTCGTGTTGACTGCAGTGTCGTCTGTCAACGCAGTCGTCACTAGATCTTGCTCAGGACTAGCGGTGCCCCAGGAGTTGATCAGTGCTTGCATTTTTTGTCCCAATACTGCCGGATCAGCACTAAAGTTGATCAGTACTTTGCTTAGGCCCTCTTTTTTGCGGCTTAAAGTCACGCCTTTGTGGCTGACTTCCATTTGCTTGAGTAGATTACGGATTAGCTGTGACCAGTTTACCCCGGCAGCTTCTGGTACCGAATTGCCGAGCAGAAGCTTGGTCAATAGCAGTTCAAGCTTGCTCCACTCCTGATTTTCAATCAGCGGGGCGATGGCATTTGCCAGTGGGCTAGACTTTGGATTTTGTTCGCCTTCGCTATAGAGTGCTTTCTTGAACACTAAGCCTATTTGCACCGTGCAATCTGTAGACTTGGTGCCGGCAATGTCATCGTAGACGCTGCGGAAATTATCTGGGGTGGGCGGCAACTTACGTTGCATCAGTTGCATCAGTGTTTGCCGTGCAATCTGCAGTGGGGTGTTATTTTTATCCATATTTTTTTATTGCGCAGTCTAGCCGCTATCTAATCTTTATGTAAGTGAATGCGTATGAATTGACCATGATGAGCCAGCATACAAAGATGACGCTGCTTTTAATACGGCGATAAGTGCTGTACTTAGGGTCTTGTTCTAGAAATAGCTTAATTTTAAATGTTAATTCCAGCTGAACTTATCTAGGTGCATGATTTCTGACTCAAGCAATGCAATGTTGCTTAAATCCACTGTATATTGGCGATACTAAAAATGTGTATTTATGCAGCTTATTTTCTGATTTAATTTAACACAACTGTATGACACCAAAAATATGAGCTTACGTCTTCGACTCAATCTACTGATTACTGCACTGTTACTCCTATTTTTTATAGGAGTGGGCTATGTTATTTTTAATGGCACCAAGGCTTCAATTCAAGAAGGGGTTGAGTCGGCCACGCGCGTCTCCACGCAGTTGCTAGATACAGTGATCGTAAGTTCCGTGCAAAATCCGGAATGGGGCTACACGCATGACGTACTCAGGCGATTTTTGCAGTCATTAGGCCATGTACGCAGTACGGAAATCCGGTTGTATAGCATCCAAGGTTATATTTTGTATCAGTCACCGCCGTCTAAATATCGTGCTGATGAAACGCCGCCGCAGTGGTTTATTGATGTGCTCGAGCCGCATGAAGAACCGGTAGCACGTCTAGTGCGTTTTGGCCGTCTGGAGATTTTGCCAAATGCGTCGGGAGCGATTCGGGAGGCTTGGGGTAAGGTCAGCTATTTGTTATGGCTAGGTCTCGGGTTTTTTATTGTATTAAACGGTATGGTTTACTGGATGCTAGGTCGGTCATTAAAGCCGCTCGGCATTATGCTCAACGCCATCAACAAAATGGAGCGCGGCGATCTATCAACCCGCCTGCCAGTGTTTAAACTGCCAGAGTTTGAACGCATAGGACACAGTCTTAATCGCATGGTGGAATCGCTCACTGCGGTGCGTGAGCTTGAAGAAAATCGGCAGTTGACGCAAGTGATACAAAAGCATATTGAAGATGAACGGCGCAGTCTGGCACGCGAGTTACATGACGAACTCGGTCAATATGTCACTGCAATTAAAACCTTTGCGGTGGGCATTGCCAATAAATCCAAAGCCAATAAGGGTAGTCCGGGCATGGACGGTATTGAAGCGAATGCACAGGTGATTGTGTCTGCAGCCAATCAAATCTACGACGGTATGCACAATATCGTGCGCCAGTTACGCCCTGGCTCTTTAGATAACTTGGGTTTGGCGGAAACGCTCAAAGATCTGATCAGCACTTATCAGGTGCAGCACCCTCAAGTCAAAATTAGCTTGCATTTAAAGGGCGATGTGCAGGGTTTGGGTGAAACTGTCAGCATTAATTTATATCGCATCGTGCAGGAATCATTGAACAATGCTTTGAAATACGCGCAGGCAAGCCATATCGACGTAAAACTCACTAAAACCATGGCTGGTGATTTGCAGTTGGACATTAAAGACGATGGTATCGGTATGGATGTGGATGCGGTTGATCAAAGTAAATGCTTCGGCATGCTCGGCATGCGTGAACGGGTTCAGGCCTTACACGGTAGTTTTAATATAGATGCGGCACTTAATCAAGGTACTGCAATCAATATCAATATTCCGCATCAGCCGCTAAACCACTAGTCCTAATAAAATCAAAGCACACTGCCTGCGGCTGTTCCTAATGATGCAATATAAGACAACACCTTGGAGAGAAATAATATGAGTCAAATTAACGTGATGCTCGTTGATGACCATGCGGTGGTCCGCATGGGTTTTAAAATGCTGCTGGAAATGGATGCAGATATCAAAGTCGTCGCTGAGGCGGAGAGTGGTGAGCAGGGCATACAGCGTTACATGGAGCACAAACCGCATGTGGTGGTGATGGATATCACCATGCCTGGCATCGGCGGTCTAGAAGCGATAGAACGCATACTGGCCAAAGACAATTCAGCTAAGATTTTGGTGTTGTCTGCGCATGAGGACTCGGTGCACCCCAAGCGCGTGCTCAATGCCGGTGCTATGGGTTATTTGACCAAGCGCAGTGCGGCGGAAGAGCTGATTAAAGCCATACGTACCGTCGCTTCTGGCAAAAAGTACCTAGAGGCCAGCATCGCGCAACAAATGGCGATACAGCAGCTATCTGGCGATCAAAATCCGGTGGATGTGTTATCACCGCGTGAGTTCGAGGTGTTTATGGCGCTGGCCAAGGGTAAAACCACCAATGAGATTGCGGAAACCTTGTTTTTGAGCCCGCGCACGGTGGGCACGCATTTATATAATATTAAGCAAAAACTAGATGCGAACAACTCAGCCGAAATTGCGTTAATTGCAATGCGCAGTGGTTTAATTGACCCTTGAGTCGATTCTTTAAATTAGCCACACTGGCAATGCTAGGGCAAGACGACGCTCCTAAAATTGGGTCGTCACGGTAGCATGTAGCGCGCCACATTGAGCTCGCCAGCAGTAGCAAGTTCAACCCAGGTTTTTGCACCGCTGTGGACTCTTGTCATCTCCGGCGGAATTAAAAAAGTGATGGTTTGTTTATCGTGCGCGCTAGCGCCAATTGCAACCCGCCATTGCCGCCAGTCTGCTTCAGCCGGAATGCCCGGCATACCTAGACGGGTTGCTTTTTCGAATACTTGCTGTTTCTCAGTGCCGACGAGCAGGTTCCAAACTTCAACCTGCACCAGTTTGGTTACCTCCAGGTTTTCTCTAGCCATGTCTTCTGCCACAGCAGGTTTAGGCAGTGGTTCCACTTGTATCGCTAGCGGTGCAAAACCGGAATTCAGAAAAGCGATACTGTAACGATCTGCTGCCAATGCTTGGTATGATGTTTTTTGCATCGCTGGCTGCGGCTTAGGACTTTCCACGTCTAGCGCTATCGCCGTGGCTTTGTCGGCGCCTTTGAGCAGTAGAGAGCTGACTAGTTGCTGGGCGATTGAGCCACCAAAGCAGCTGCACAGTGCCGTGGCGCTTAAACCTAGTGCTAAATATTTAATAGTGCGATAGATCAGCATGATAGCCTAACAATATGCGCAACTTGCGAGCTCGAGCCTTGAGCTTACTGCCAAATAAAAAAAATGTCTAGCGCCTGCAGTCACGCATTAGCGCGTGCTGCGTACACTGATCATGCCGCTTATTATAATGAGTCCGATTGCCAGGTAAGCGGTCAGACTTAAGTGTTCCTGCCACCAGATCACGCCCAATAAGCTGGCCAATATCACGGTGACATAGGCCAGACTTGCCACCACCATCGTATCCCCCGTGCGGTAAGCGCGCGTCATTGCCAGTTGTGCGATGGTGGCAGAAAGGCCTATGCCTAGTAACAGTGGCAGATCTTGCCAAATCAGCGCATGAAAATGATCAAACAGCATCCATACAGCTGCGCCTATAGTCCCGACCAGTGTGAAATAAAATACGGTACGCCAATCCGGTTCATTCACTCTACCAAGCTGCTTAACATGGACATAGGCCAAAGCGGCACCGATGCCGGAGAGTAGGCCTAAGCACGATGCCAGCCAATCTTGACGACTAAAGTTAGGTTCTAATAACAGGATGATGCCGATAAAACCAATCCCTAAGCCGACATATAAAGTTTTTTTCGGTTTTTCATGCAGTAATAATGGTGTAAACAGGGCTAGAAATAAGGGTGAGGTATAGTTAAGGGTGATTGCAGTCGCTAGTGGCAGGTGGGCAATAGCATAGAAAAAAAGCAGCAGTGCTCCCAAGCCGAGCAAAGCACGTGACATTTGTTTAAACAGCACCGGTGTGGCTACAGGCAGACGTTTGCTGAAGATATAGAAACCGATGATCAGCAAGCCAAATAGTGAGCGGTAGAACACCAGTTCAGCGCTACTAAATTTCTGTGCGCCGAGCTTGACTAAAGCTCCCATAATGGCGAAACCGACTGCTGCAACCAGCATCCACAAGCTGCCTAGGTTGGGTAAGTTATTCAGGTTGGGTAAGTTATATAGGTTGGGTAATTTGAGCAAGTTTGTAAAGTTGGAAAAACTAAGACGTGCTAACGGCAAGTGGATTAATGTCAGTAGATATTTCATATGCCAATATGCCACAAACTATAGGCGATTAACAGCGCTAGCGGCGATGGTGATGATTAGAACAGCTCGATATCGCCTTCTTTTTTACTGTTTAGTAAAACACCATCCGCAATCAGTTGTTCATAATAATGGATACAGTTGCGACCATGATTTTTAGCGTAGTACAGCGCCAAGTCGGCACGGTCTATGATCTGGCTGCTACTGTCATCAGTAGACATTTGCGTATAGCCGGCACTCACGGTGACATTGCCCATCTGCGGAAAATAGAAATTGTCGATTATTTTTCTGAAACGGTCGAGTATCAGCTGCACATCTGCGACACTGGCGCATTTAAATAGACCAATGAACTCTTCGCCGCCAAAGCGGAATAACAGGTCATGGTCACGGAAAGTCTGTGCCATTAACTGCGAAAACATCAGCAGCACTTCATCGCCAATCAAATGACCATAGGCGTCATTTACTTTTTTGAAATAATCGATGTCAAAAATTGCCAGAAAGTAGCGAGGGGTTAGCGTGTCATGTTTACGTTTGCTGGCCTGATGCAGTTGCGCTAGCACTTTGTTTATCTTGAAATCAAAGCTTTTGCGGCTGAGCAGGCCGGTCAAGCTGTCATGTTGATTGTCATGAATAAGCGCGCTGAGATTTTGATAGATCTGCACCAGTAACAGCGCTGATGTATGTAATTGTGTGTGCGCTTGCGGCGCGCTAAGCGCAATAACGGCAAGCACATGGCCAGCGACATTTTTTAATGGATAGAGCAGGGTGCAAAGTTGTGCACTGTGCACCACTTTAGCGTAATTGCCGCTATTAAAACTGTCACTCAGCGCTTGTTTCATCGCTACGGAAATATCCGCTACCACCCGTTTTTGATCAATCGTTAGCGCATAGAAAAGTTGCTGCTTGCTATCTAGCGCGCGATAAATCAGCACCGTCGGCGATGGCTCAGCCGCCGCAGGCTCGGTTAGATCAAACAGGATTTGCGCTAGTGCGCTTTCCAGCCCAAGCTGTTCACGCTGACTGCTAAGCGCGATCAGCTTGCTTAGCAGGAAATTAATGCTAGCTAGATGCAAGTTTTTTTTATTTGGCATTTATATTATAAATTTTCTTAAAAATTCGGTGTCGAACATTGATGGCAGTAGTTGATAGACATTAAGCGGTTAATTGCTAAATTATTGATAATTAACAATTGTATTATGCCGCAATCGCATCGGCTACGGCTAAATAGTATGTATCTTTAGGCTGGAGGCAGAAGTCGCCACGCGAAAAAATAAAAAGCAAGCTCGATGCGGCGAGCCTTAGTTTTTTTGAGATGCCATAAGCCGACTTACCGCTACTATTGCTAGTCTACATCGCGCTAGGAGTTGCCAATTTTAGGGTTTTCAGCTAATCTGACACTTAGTCTGTGGCTAAACAAAACCAGTAAATTTAAGTGCAGTTTATAACGCCAGCCCAAAGGCTAGATAGCTGCATTATGATCGTTAATCCCTTGCGGTTTTTATGATGCGGCCTACTGAAGCAGAGGCAGTGTCCACTGATCGGCATGCTAGTTTGTGCTGACTACGGCGGCGAATGTCGCCATTTGCATTAAGTACAGCGCTTCACCAACAAATTTTAGCTTAACCGACTATTTACCTTATTTACTAAAGTTATCAATGACCAACCATTTAATGAACACCTATATGCGTCAGCCTGTCACCTTTGTTAGGGGAGAGGGCGTTTGGCTGTGGGATGATCAGGGCGAAAAATATCTGGATGCACTCGCCGGCGTAGCGGTTAACGGTTTAGGCCATGCACATCCCAAGCTAGTCCAAGCCATCAGCGAGCAAGCGGCTAAGCTGATCCATGTCTCCAATATCTACCAGATTGCTGAGCAAGAAGCGCTGGCAGATAAACTCTGTGCAATTTCAGGCATGGATAAAGTGTTCTTTTGTAATTCAGGTTGCGAGGCTAACGAGGCTAGCATTAAGTTAGCCCGGCTCTATGGCCATAATAAGGGTATCGCCACCCCTGAAATTATCGTGATGGATCAATCGTTTCACGGTCGCACCATGGCTACACTTTCTGCCACTGGCAATTACAAGGTACAGGCCGGCTTTGAACCGCTGCTGACCGGCTTTATCCGTGTACCTTATGATGATGTGGCCGCGGTCCGGCAAGTGGCGGCGAGTAATGCTAACGTCGTAGCTATTCTGGTTGAGCCGGTGCAAGGCGAAGGCGGTATCAATATTCCTAAAGACGCGAGCGCCTACCTGGAAACATTGCGCCAGATTTGTGACGAACATGGCTGGCTGCTCATGGTCGATGAAGTGCAAACCGGCATTGGTCGCACCGGCACCTGGTTCTCATTCCAGCACACGGCAATTAAGCCGGATGTGATGAGTTTGGCCAAGGGCCTGGCTTCAGGCGTACCTATAGGCGCATGCGTTGCGCGCGGAGCGGCTGCCGAAGTGTTTACCTACGGCAAGCATGGCTCTACCTTTGGTGGCAATCCGCTAGCCTGTGCTGCGGCCTTGGCTACCTTGAACACCATAGAAGCCGATGGTCTGCGCGAAAATGCACATTACATCGGTGATTTAATCCGTGACGGCTTTAATGCCGAGTTCAAAAACACCGCGGGCGTGACTACGGTGCGTAATGCTGGTTTAATGATCGGTATAGAGCTCGATCGGCCGTGCGCTGCCTTAGTAAAAATGGCGCTGGCGGAGAAGCTATTGATCAATGTTACTGCAGACAATGTCGTGCGCTTACTACCGCCACTAGTCATGAATGCAGCGGAGGCAAAAGAGTTGGTGCAGCGTTTGTCTGCCGTTATTAAAACCTTTTTAAACAGCTAGTTAAATTACAATAGCCTCAATAATTCAACAAAACCTCTATACTAAAAATAGTAGAAACTAGTGCGGTAAACATTATGGCAATAAAACATTTTTTACAGTTCAATGACCTGAATCGTGGTGAACTTGAGTACGTATTTGAACGTGCGCGCTGGATCAAAAGTCAGTTCAAGGCTTATAAACCCTATTGGCCGCTGCAAGATCGCACTTTGGTGATGATTTTTGAAAAAGCCAGTACGCGTACGCGCCTGTCATTTGAGGCCGGCATGCAGCAGCTCGGTGGCTCCGCCATTTATTTAAACACACGTGACTCACAATTAGGACGTGGCGAGCCGGTGGAAGATGCGGCGCAGGTGATTTCGCGCATGAGTGATGTGGTGATGATACGCACCTTTGAGCAAGAAATTATTGAACGCTTTGCGGCAAACTCGCGTGTGCCGGTCATCAATGGTCTAACCAATGAATATCATCCATGCCAGATTCTGGCTGATATTTTTACCTTTATTGAGCAGCGCGGCCCAATTCAGGGCAAAACGGTGGCATGGATCGGTGACAGTAATAATGTCTGTAATACCTGGCTGCAGGCGGCAGAAGTGTTGGATTTTAATGTGCATGTTTCAACGCCGCCGGGTTATGAAGTCGAGCCGGAACGCGCCAACTTGTACGGCAACGATCATTTTGAAGTGTTTGCTGACCCGATGGAGGCCGCAAAAGGTGCACATTTAGTCACGACCGACGTTTGGACCAGCATGGGGTTTGAAGCAGAAAATGAAGAGCGCATGCGCGACTTTGTGGACTGGCAGGTTGATGGCGATATGATGCGTGTTGCGGCAACCGATGCGCTGTTTATGCATTGCTTGCCGGCGCACCGCGGTGAAGAAGTTGCCGCTGAGGTTATTGATGGCGCGCAGTCGGTAGTCTGGGATGAAGCGGAAAATCGCCTGCATGTACAAAAAGCACTGATGGAATATTTATTGCTGGGTACTATTAACTAGGTGGCCACTAAAAACATACACTTTCATCACTAGCAACTGCGGTCAGCGCGTTACTGGCATTTGGATTTTTACATTAGATAGATCAGAACTATTCGTTCAATTAGGAAATTTACGTAATGAGTAATGAAAAAAGAGAGATTAAGAAAGTTGTATTAGCCTATTCTGGCGGCCTGGACACCTCAGTGATCTTAAAGTGGCTGCAAGATGAATACCAATGTGAAATCGTGACGTTTACCGCAGATTTGGGCCAAGGTGAAGAGCTGGAGCCGGCACGTGCAAAAGCGCAAGCCGCTGGCGTTAAAGAAATTTACATTGATGATGTGCGTGAAGAGTTTGTGCGTGATTTTGTGTTCCCGATGTTTCGCGCCAATACCGTATATGAAGGCGAATACTTATTAGGCACTTCAATTGCGCGGCCGTTAATTGCCAAGCGTTTGATTGAGATCGCCGCCGCTACCAATGCCGATGCTATTTCCCATGGCGCGACCGGTAAGGGCAATGATCAGGTGCGTTTTGAGTTGGGCGCTTATGCTTTAAACCCGAACATACATATCATTGCGCCTTGGCGTGAGTGGGATTTACTATCGCGTGAAAAACTCATGAACTATGCCGAAAAGCATGGTATTGCGGTGGATATGAAGCATAAACAAGGCGGCAGCCCTTACAGCATGGATGCTAACCTGCTGCATATCAGTTATGAAGGCCGGCATTTAGAAAATCCGGCAGCGGAAGCGGAAGAATCGATGTGGCGCTGGACTGCCAGCCCGGAAAAAGCGCCGGATGCGGCAGAATACCTCGATATTGAGTACGTCAATGGCGACCCGGTATCACTCAATGGCGAGGCAATGCGGCCGCATGAGTTATTGGCGCAGCTCAATAAAATTGGTGGCAAGCACGGCATCGGCCGTCTGGATTTAGTCGAAAATCGCTATGTTGGCATGAAGTCACGCGGCTGTTATGAAACACCGGGCGGCACCATTATGCTTAAAGCACACCGTGCGATTGAATCGATTACGCTAGATCGCGAAGTAGCCCATCTCAAGGATGATCTGATGCCACGTTATGCGAGCATGATCTATAACGGTTACTGGTGGAGTCCGGAGCGCATTGCGCTGCAAACCTTGATTGATCACACGCAAGCGGTAGTCAATGGCTGGGTGCGTGTTAAGCTCTATAAAGGCAATGTGATTGTGACTGGCCGCGATAGTAAAACTAACTCCTTATTTGATTCAACCATTGCCACATTTGAAGATGACCAAGGCGCTTACGACCAAAAAGATGCCGCTGGTTTTATTAAGCTCAATGCTTTGCGCTTACGTATTGCCGCCAATCTTAAAAACAGGCAGTCAAATTAAGTCGTTTGAATCAATGAAAAAGGCAGCCTAGGCTGCCTTTTTTTCTGCTTTTTTTCTGCTGTTTTTATACGGCTGTTTTTATACTGCAGTTTTTCTTAAGTACAGCTGAGGATCATTTTTTTTGCTCTATTTTTTTCTGCTGTTCACCGATATGCATGGCACCACGATTCTTGGCCAGAATCACCTGCTTCTGGCGCTCGGTCAGACTGGCTAGTTTATCCGCCGATAGTGTGTCATAACAATACGGGCAAGAAACGCCGGGCGTATATTGTGCGCTTAATAGTTCTGCCGGTGACAACGGGTGGCGGCAAGCATAGCACTGGTCAAACTCACCGACTTCCAGGTTATGCTTGACGGCTACACGCTGGTCAAACACAAAGCATTCGCCTTGCCATAGGCTTTTGTCTTCAGGTACAGTTTCTAAATATTTTAAAATGCCGCCTTGTAGATGAAACACTTCCTCAAAGCCTTGCTCCATCATATACGACGAAGCTTTTTCGCAGCGGATACCGCCGGTGCAAAACATGGCGACTTTTTTATGCTTGGTTTTATCAAAGTGCTTGGCGACGTAGTCTGGAAATTCGCGAAATGTGGTTGTTTTCGGATCAATCGCGCCTTTGAAGGTGCCGATATCGACTTCGTAGTCATTACGCGTATCAATCAAAATAACGTCGGGATCAGAAATCAGAGCGTTCCAGTCTTCAGCCTTGACATAAGTGCCGACAAGCTTGGTCGGACTGATGCCGGCTACGCCTAAAGTCACGATTTCTTTTTTAAGCTTGACCTTCATCCGATAAAACGGGTGCTCAGCAGCAAAAGATTCTTTGTGCTCTAAATCGGCAAAGCGCTGTGCAAACAAGGAGTCCGTGCGCAAATAGTCGAGTAGGCGATGAATGTCTGCGCTTAAGCCGGCAATGGTGCCGTTAATGCCTTCTTCTGCCAGTAGCAGCGTACCTTTGATATTGTTGCTGACGCAGGCGGCAAGAATTGGTGCCTGCAGGTCTTGGTAGTCGGGCAGACTGACAAATTTATACAGCGCCGCGGTTAAATACTGAGGTGAGGAGTCCGGGTGTCGTAAGTTGGAGTGTGATAGGTTTTGTGCCATGGGCTTGAGGTCTTGATGCAAAGCATTATTTTAGCACTTGTGACCAGTTATGCTGCAATCAACAAAATTTCACCGTTACCATTACATGCCGCATCGCCAACAAAGCGTTGTACGCGCTGCGAAGTTAGGGCGGTGAATTTTGTGTCGAACTGGGCAAACGACTGATACATTAAGCTTAAAAATGGCAGCGTGTGCATGCCGCAGTCCTGGATTGTGGCGTGTAGTTGCGGTGTTTGCGTCAGTAATAAAGTACCGCGCTTCATATTATAGCCGGCATAGCGGCCAACATGACCGAGTACGCCGATGGTGCCGGCAATCATGCGGCTGGCACAATAGTCACCCGCATTGCCTTCAATCAAAATGAGACCGCGGCGCATTTGGTCGCCGGCGCGGTCGCCGGCATCGCCGGTTACTAACACGGTGCCGCCGCGCATGCCTTTACGCAAGCCAGCTGAGGCGCCACCTAAAAAATCGCCGGTATTGCCATGGATATGCAGTAAACCACCGAGCATATTGCAGGCGGCAAAGGCAAGGCTATTGCCGTGGCAGTGAATTTCACCCTGCTTTAAGTTAAAACCTAAAAATGCACCAGCGTCGCCTTCAATATCCATGCGCCCAGCAGTCAGGTGCGCACCCAAATAATCAAGCTTATCAGAGCTGTGCTTGACGATGACATCGGGTGTGTTATCAATTGCACTATCTGACGCGTTATCTGACACGTTATCTTGCGCAACATCAAATACTGCATCGAGCCGTATATGTTGTTTGCCATAGACCAGCAAGATGCCAGCAATTTCTGCCAGCGTTTTTTCGGCCAGATTATTCGGTGTCAGTGCCGCGCAATTGACGGCGAAGTCTAAGTGTTTTTTCAAGCTGAAGGTGAGCGTAGTCATGCTGCAGTTTTACTCATAATGTCGTGTAACTTAAAGTGATGCGGGCCTAATTTACCACCGTAATTACCGGCGGAGATACGTTTTACACCGCTGGCTGCGCCTAGCTCGCAAATCGCCGCGATACCAACGCGCATAGATTCGGCAATATCATCAAAGCCGAGGCCATCGATCACAATTTCCATCACGCTTTCAATATCTGCCGACAGCTCGGTTTTGCTGGCACCTTTTAGCGTCGGGCAGAAGGCATCATTGGTTGAAGCAAACATGGTTTTATATTTGCTGCCAACTTTGGAGCCAGATCTGACTACACCGCCAGGAAACGGCATGATCACGTTCGGTATTTTTTTCATCGCCTCAATCGCGGCTTCCGCTGCAGCGAGTGCCGCCGGCTGCGATGTTGCCAAAATCAAGAAGTTACCGCCGCCAATTGCACGCACCATGCCGGTGGTTTCTTCACATAAAAATTCGCCGTCCATCACTGGTATACGCCAGTAACGTTTGCCGGAAAACAGCTTGGAAGTTTGATAGCCATCACCGAAAAAGCGCAGGTTCTTACCGAGATTGATGCGGTCTTCGCTGTCGATACCGGCAAAGGCAGCGGCGGTGGGGCAGGTGAGTATGCACTGGCCCATACGGTTTTCTAGCTGCTGCATCAGCACCTTACTGCCCATGGCAAACATAAGGATGCTGACCCCGGGCCTGCCGTCAGGGGTTTCTGTCGTTGATAATTCGCGCTCTATGCCGGCTTCAACGCCACAACCGATGACTGAGGTGGCAAAGCCGGTCATCGCATTGGCGGCATGATAAGCCCACTTCAGATTTTGGGCGGTAATGATGACCCGTGTTGCGCGCATATTAAAGGCTTCGGCAAAGGTATCGTCAATTTGTATGGTGTTGATAAGCATGGTGGTTTAATCTGCAGATATTTAGGCGGTAGGATCGCCAGCTTTAACTTTAGCGGTCCACTGTTCAATGTTAATTGTGCCCAAGGCTTCCGCCTTTTGCAGATCGTGAGTCAGCAGCACATCCTGTACTAAATCCAGACGTTTCCACTCAGCTAAAGGCGTTTCGCAATCGCTACGCGGAACATAGCGTGAGTCACGCACTTTGGTGAGTTGGTGGATATAGCGCGGGCAGTTTTGCCACATTTCTGACAACGTGACGCGCACAATGAAATCAGCTTCTTTGTATTCTGCCATCAGTGGATCATCGCGCGAGATGGTGGCCGTGCCTTGCACGCGAATACGATGTGGTGTTTGAAATGAGATAAACAACAGCCCGACATCGGCATGCGCGCTGATATTGCCCATCGAATAAAACATGCCGTTGCCGTCATAGCTAGGGAATACCAGGGTTTTGTTATCAATGACTTTGACAAAACCCGCGTCACCGCCCTTGTATGACACTGTTGGCCGGCCGTCATGATCTACCGTCGATAAGAAAAACATATCCAGCTGTTCAATAAAAGCTTTGGTTTCATCGTCAAACTCGGTACGGCAGACTAGCTGTTCTACACGGTCCGCCATATCGCGGCTAGCGAAATCGTCCTGTATGCTGCGGTGTTGATCGCCATATAGTCTGGTCATTGCATGTCCTTTATTGTCACGGATCAGACTTTGCTGTGTTGATGGACAATGATGCGGCCACGGCCGTCATCACTGATTTCAGAGGCGTCAATCTTGAAGTTATCGAGTTGTATCGTATGGTATTTATCAAAATAGGCGGCTAAGTCTTTTTCTATGCCTAGATCAAACGCTGGTTTGGCGGTATGGGTTGCACCCCAGACCACTTTAACGACTTTGCCATCTTTAACCACGAGTTCGCCATCCTTAAACACATAATCCGGCTTGGCGAACATGGCTTCACGGTCGGCTTGATCGCTATACACAGTAATATCGGCGCCGGCACCAATGCCGAGATGACCGCGGTCATTCAAGCCGATGAGTTTAGCGGCGCCGGCCCGAGTCATAATGGCGATGTCATACAAGCTATATTCGCGCGTCAGGCTAGTGAGGTTGCTCATCGCCTGTGCATCTAAATTGAGTTTGGCAAAAGCTTCGTTTCTGAAACTCTTATCCATTAATAGCCGAATCAGATGTGGGTAGCTGGTAAAAGGCGCACCATTGGGATGGTCGGTGGTTAAGAATATGCGCCACGGATCTTCCACGGCAAGAAATATTTCGAGGCCGATTGCCCATTGCAGGGCATTGACGAAATTCTGGTCACGGTATTTAAAGGGCACTACGCCGCAGCCGGCATCGCACTCAATATCCATGATGACCGATTTTTTCGGGTTAGCATGCTTGGCATTGAGCTGCTGCATCATGCTGTCGCCAGAGGCGGTGACGGTTTGGCCAAATAGTATCTGGCCTACATCCGCGGTAATATTTTTGTGCTTATTGAGGGCTTCGGCAATCTGCGCTGCCGCCGATGAAAACTTGCGGTCGCCTTCGGTGCCATAGCTATGAAACTGTATATGCGTCAGATGCATAGGCAGGCCGTCAGCGGCTTTCATCGTGTCGAGCGTAGTTTCGAAATTACCCGCTGCCCCGAGGTTATTGCAATGCACATGCAGTGGTTTGGCGATGCCTAAGTCGAATACTGCCCGGCTCAGACTTTTTAAAATATCGCGTGCTGACAGCTGGTAGTAGCTATGATTTTCATCTAGATCGAGCTTGCGCTGATTGAACTTGAACGCGCTGATGCCGCCCGGATTGACTACCTTAATGCCAATGGCGTGCGTAGCATGCAGTATCCACGCCACATAGTCGTTAATCGCTTTCTGATCCTTGCCGGCAGCTAACATACGCAGGAAGTAATCATCATTGCCAAGCATGGCGTAACCGCCTTTGTCTATCATCGGCGTATCCGCCATTTCCAGATGGGTTTGCCGGGCATTGATTGGCATCATCGCCGGTTCGAACGCGGCAGTGTAGCCCATTTCTATATAGCGAAAGCCGGTATCGACCGCGTTCGGCGTGGCGTGATGGCTGCAGTTCGGCGTGCAAATATGTGCTTCCGGTTCACTGTAGCGGCGTGACTCCTGAAATTCAGGCAGCATCATGCGCGCGATATTGACTTTACCGCCGCCAATATGGCTGTGCATATCAATTGCACCTGCCATCACCACTTTGCCGGCTAAATCTAGCGTATGGCCGATTTTTTCAGTGTCACCAGGTTTGGCGATAATGCGACCATCACGAATATAAATATCCTCGAACACGCCATCTTTGCCGTGGGCAGGATCATAAATCTTGCCGTTTTTAAGCAGGGTTATCATGCGAGTAATTCCATTATTTGCTCAACGACTTGTTAATAAGCTGAACGACTTGGTTTAAGCTCGGCAAATTCGATGTACGTAATTTTTTAAGCGGCAGGGCGACGGCGCTATCTAGTCGGAACATGGTACCGGCCTGATCTAGACCGGGTATGCTTACCGGAATGAATACCGCCGGCGGCCGGTCAAATTTCATGTTGGGATGACCGATGACGATGCAAGCTACATCAGAACTTGGTGGTGGATAGGGGTTAAAGCTGCTAATCCAGACTAGTGCATCGCAGCTTGCAAGCTGGCGCTGTGTTGAAAAATGATAGTTATCGTACTCAGCCTTGCCCGCATTTTTGAGCGGGTTAAAACGGTTGCGCGTAGCATAACCGCTGGTCCAGGTGCTGGTGTTGTTGACACTGGTATCGCCATCACCTGAATTCAGTGCCAGGCCGGCAACACGGCTGGTTTCATTGAGTTTGGCAATAAGCCGGGTCAAGCTTTGCACGCTAAGCTCAGCCTGTGGGAATTTTAAGTGAGACGCTGACCAGACAATCACCGCATAGCGCGCCGCTTTTAATCTATCTACTATAGATTGCAGTGTCGATAGCGCAATGCCAGCCACCGACTCTGTAGCTAAGTGTTTATTATTGGCCAGAGCATTTAACGCCGCAAAAATTTCCGGGAATGCAGCGGTTTCTGCCGTAACTACCGTCGGCGCTACGCCGCTTGGAGCAATGCCGGGGGTGGTGTTGGTGCCTGCCGCCACCAGATACATCAGCTCTGGCGTGGGTTTGTCAAACAAGCTGTCCGCATTCCACAGCAGATTCTCGAAAAATCGTGGATGGCTGCTGATAATGTCGGTGCCGATGACGAGGATGAGGTCAGCGCGGTTTTTAACTTCGGTCAGTGTCGTTGTTTGCCAGCCGCTATTTTGCAAGGTTAAGGTATTGCGCACTGTGCCTTCACTGTGCATATGGTCTAGCGTGGCCCCGGTTTTTTCGGCCAGCTGCATTAAAGCGCGCATGCCGTGCACTTCGGTGCCTAGACCGGCAAACAAGGCTTGCTGGCTGTTCGCCAAGATATCGGCAGCAGCGTTGATCGCACTGGCTAAGTCTGTGGTTTTTCCGGCAATGCTTGGTGCTGCGTTGTGCACAGTCTGCTCAAAAAAAGCGATGCTTTTCGTGCAGTTATTCTTCACCGACCTGAGTGATGTGGCATTAAGCACGACATCGTCACAAAGTAGGCCGCAAGCTGGGCAGGTCGTGGTTGTATTCTGGGTTATTTCATCATGTATTTTCATTGCGCACTAATTTTGCCACATATCGCACGCGCTGGAACAAATTTTTTGGAACAAATTTTTTTGGAAAAAACTTTTTTGCAAACGCTTAATCTAAAAATGTTGGTTTATTTTAAGCGTCAAAAATGGTATTTTATCGTTCTTTTCAATAAGTTAATTAAATGGAGTTGTTATGGCTGTTCAACGCACGCTTTCTATCATCAAACCTGATGCAGTTGCAAAAAATGTAATCGGTAAAATCTACACTCGTTTTGAAAACGCAGGTTTAAAAATTGTGGCTGCAAAAATGGCGCAGTTAACACAAGCCGAAGCTGAAGGCTTTTACGCAGTGCACGCGGCACGTCCGTTCTTTGCTGATCTGGTTAAATTCATGATCTCAGGTCCAGTGATTATTCAGGCTTTAGAAGGTGAAAATGCAGTACAAGTGCATCGTGATCTAATGGGTGCTACTAACCCTAAAGAAGCCGCTGCTGGCACTATCCGTGCTGACTTTGCAGAAAGCATTGATGCAAATGCCGTTCACGGTTCAGATTCTGCAGAAAACGCAGCCACTGAAATTGCTTACTTTTTCGGTAAGTAATTAAATAAGATTAAAAGGTAAAAACAATTTTGGTTAATTTGCTCAATTTCAATCAGCCGCAACTGGCGCAATGGTTTGCCGAGAGAGGTGAAAAGCCTTTCCGCGCCAAGCAGTTGATGCGCTGGATGCATCATTTTGCTGTGCATGATTTTGAGCAGATGACCGATATTGCCAAAGTACTGCGCGAAAAACTCGCCCTTGATGCCGAGATAACTTTACCCAAGGTGCAGTCAGAACTGGTTTCAAACGATGGTACGCGTAAATGGCTGATCGGCGCCGATGCCGCCAATAGCATTGAAACCGTGTTTATTCCGGAAGATGAACGCGGTACGTTATGCATCTCATCACAAGTAGGCTGCGCGCTTGAGTGCACTTTTTGTTCTACCGGTCGTCAGGGCTTTAATCGCAACCTGAGTGTTGCCGAGATTATTGGGCAGCTGGCGATTGCCAATCAATCGCTGCGACAAGAAAGCGGTTATGACTTGTTGCCAATTTCAGATCGAATTATCAGTAATGTCGTCATGATGGGTATGGGCGAGCCGCTGGCCAATTACGACAATGTCGTCACCGCCATGCAGATTATGCTCGATGATAGCGCCTATGGCTTGAGCCGTCGCCGCGTCACCTTGTCGACTTCAGGCCTGGTGCCAGCGATGGACCGTTTGAAAGAGGATTGTCCGGTAGCCTTGGCGGTCAGCCTGCATGCGCCGAATGATGCCTTGCGCGATGTAATCGTGCCAATTAACAAAAAATATCCGCTCAAAACATTAATGGCGGCATGTAATCGCTATCTGGAAAAAGCGCCGCGTGATTTTGTGACGTTTGAATATGTGATGCTCGATGGTATCAATGACACGGTAGAGCATGCGCACCAGTTGTTAGCGCTGGTGCAAAACGTATCGTGCAAGTTTAATTTGATTCCGTTTAACCCGTTTCCTGATAGTGGTTATGACACCTCTAAAGCCAGCCATATACGCGTGTTTCGCGATATTCTAATGCAGGCCGGCTATGTGGTCACCGTGCGTAAAACCCGTGGCGAAGATATCGATGCGGCTTGTGGTCAGCTCGCGGGTAAGGTGTTAGACAAAACGCAGCGCGTAGCGAAAAGAATTCCAATCCAGTTGCAGTCATGAAACCAATTGCAGTCGTGAAACCAGGTGCAGTCATGAAACTAGGTACAGTTATGAACTCAGGTGCAGTCGTGAAAACAGGTGCAGTCGTGAAAACAGGTGCAGTCATGAAAACAGGTGCAGTGATGAATTCAGGTGGCATAGTTGCAAAGACGATGCGTTTAACCGCGCGCTGCGGTCTGCTGCTAGCCCTTGGCTTGGTCGGTTGTGTCAACCAGCAGCAGCTCGCAAAAGACAATGAAACGGCAAAGGCGCGTGCGCGTGCGCATACGGATTTAGGCGCGATGTATTTCCAGCAAAAACAACTGGGAATCGCGCTCGAGGAATTTAATGAGGCGGCGCGTATAGACCCGAGTTTTGGCTTGGCTTATAACGGTTTGGGCTTAGTGCATGCGGCGCTTGGTCAGGATGATATTGCCGATGCTAATTTTAAAAAAGCCATCATGATCGAGCCGAATAATTCAGAGTCGCATAACAATTATGGTGGTTTTTTATGTGGTAGAAACCGTATCGATGAGTCGATTAAACAGTTTCTCGCCGCGGTGAAAAATCCATTATATGCAACCCCGGCTATCGCTTATATTAATGCCGGTATTTGTTCCTTGCGTAAGCAAGATGAGGCAAATGCTGAAATCTATCTGCAAAAAGCATTGCAGCTGGAGCCTTTATCCAATGTCGCCGCTTATCAGCTCGCTAGCCTTCAATTTAAGCGTAACGATGCGACTGCGGCGAAAATCAGTTTGCAGAATGTGATGTTGCGCCAGCCACGGCCGGATATGTTATGGTTAGCCATTAAGATCGCGCGTGCACTGGCTGACAAAGATGCTGAAGCGAGTTATGCATTGCAGTTGCGCCGTCAATACCCTGATTCTGAACAAGCCAAATTACTACAAAGCGAAAAATGACGATGACCGATGAAGTTATAGTTGAACCCGCAACGCCAGCAGCGTCTGAGTTTACAAGCCCAGGCGAACGCTTGCTTGCCGCGCGTGAGGCGAAAAAACTTAGCCTGCAAGATGTGTCTAATAGTTTGCGCTTTAGTGTGAAGCAGATTAGCGCGTTAGAACGCGGTGACTATGATGTCCTGCCTGATGCCATGATCACGCGCGGTTTTATTCGTAATTACGCCCGCTTTGTAGAAATAGATGCCGAGCCATTATTAACCAGCTACCGCCTCTATGTGCCTGATCAACTGCCCGGCACATTGAGCATGGAGTCGCTGATGCATGAAGTGATGCCGGGCAAAGACAGTCAGCCCTGGCTACAATATATTTTAGGCAGCATCGTGGTGCTGCTATTTTTGCTGGCATGGTTCTTTTATATGGATTATATGCCCAAACCGGTTGCAGTCGAGGCGCAGAAAGTGCCACTGGTGACCGCAGTTGATAATTCGCCGGTTGAAATTAATATGCCTGAAATCGCTCTGCCCGCTGAGGAGCGGCTGGCGGCTGGCAGTGATGCCGATGCCACTAAATCGGTAGCTAGCGATGTTAGCCAAGCGGCGACTATTGCACCACTTAATGCCGCCAGTCCTGATGAAAATCTAGAAGCCACAGCCAAAAACAAGCTGCCGCCAGTTAAAGCTGCTGTAGTTGCAGCCGTTGATGCCGCTAAAGCAAAAGCCGATGCAGCCAAGCCGGCTGTTGCTGCAGTAACAGCTACAACCCTAGCCAAGCCTGAAGCTGCAGTCAAAACAGAAACTGCAGTGAAAGCAGAAATTGCTGCGCCAGCGACAACGAAACTAGCGCCGGTCAATATGAAAAAAGTATCGATGTCATTTTCGGATGAGTCCTGGGTACGCGCTACCGATAAGTCCGGCAAAGTGGTTTTTGAGAAAATCCTGCCTGCAGGCAGCCAAGATGGTTTTGAAGGTTTACCGCCATTAAATCTGGTGATCGGCAATGCGAGTGCAACCAAGCTGATCTACCTCGGCAAACCGGTAGATTTGGCAGCGGTAACGCAAAGTAATGTGGCGCGGCTGACGCTGGAATAGGCTGGAAATTAGATGTTGGTTATTGATATCTGGAGTAGTCATTGAGTTTATTTGAGCTGAGTCCGCCGCGTCAAACCTTGCAGGTGATGGTCGGTCATGTCGCCGTAGGTGGTGGTTTGGAAGGCACGCTGGCGGCGCCGGTTGTCGTGCAAAGCATGACCAATACCGATACCGCCGATGCGGCGGCGACGATAGCGCAGGTCTACGCGCTGTGGCAGGCTGGCAGTGAAGTGGTGCGGATTACCGTCAACTCGCCGGAAGCTGCGGCGCAGGTGGGTAATGTGCGTCGCGGTTTAGATGCGATGGGCTGCAATGTACCCTTGGTCGGCGACTTTCACTATAACGGCCATAAACTGTTGGCGCAGTATCCTGATTGCGCAGAATCTCTGGCCAAATATCGTATTAATCCGGGCAATGTCGGCAAAGGTTCCAAACGCGACGAACAGTTTGCATTGATGATAGAAGCGGCCGTGCACTACAAAAAAGCGGTACGCATCGGTGTGAACTGGGGTAGTCTGGATCAGGCCAAAATGGCGCAAATGATGGACGATAATGCCAAGCTGGCGACGCCACTACCGTCGGCAGCGCTGATGCGCGAAGCCCTGATTCAGTCTGCGCTGGAAAGTGCGGCACAAGCTGTTGCTTTAGGCTTGTCGCCCAATCAAATCATTATTTCGTGCAAAGTCAGTAATGTGCAGGATCTGGTGCAGGTTTATACGGATCTGGCAGAACGCAGCAATTATCCTTTGCACTTAGGCCTGACCGAAGCCGGCATGGGCTCCAAAGGCATCGTCGCATCAACGGCAGCTTTGGCTTTGTTGTTGCAGCGCGGCATCGGCAATACCATCCGTGTATCGCTGACACCGGAGCCAAATGAGTCGCGCACCAAAGAAGTGATCGTCGCTCAGGAAATATTGCAAACCATGGGCATCCGCTCATTTACGCCACTGGTGACGGCGTGCCCCGGCTGTGGGCGCACCACCTCGACCTATTTTCAGGAATTGGCGCTGCAAATTCAAACCTATCTGCGCAATCAAATGCCGCTGTGGCGTGAGCATTATGCCGGGGTGGAAACGATGAATGTAGCGGTGATGGGTTGCGTGGTGAATGGCCCGGGAGAATCCAAGCTGGCGAATATCGGCATCAGTTTGCCTGGTACCGGCGAAACCCCGGTCGCGCCGGTATTTGTTGACGGTGAAAAAACCGTCACCTTAAAAGGCGACAATATCGCAGCAGAGTTTCAGGCCATCGTCGCCCTTTATGTACAAACCAATTATGCCGCCGGTGGCAAGCTGCATATGACATCTGGCAGCAGCCCCGCAACTAAAACTATTCCAATTAAAGTAATCGCATAATGGCCGATCAAGACAAGCTAGACTCTGCAATGATAGACACGCAAAATAAAGACAGCCAAAATCAAACCGCGCCTCCAAAATTGAGCGCGCGAACGATTAAGGCTGACAAGTTTCAAAGCGTGAAGGGTTTTTACGATATATTGCCCGAACATACGCCGCTATGGTTCAAACTTGAAGACACGGCACGCCGCGTGCTGGCGCAGTATGGCTATAAAAATATCCGTATGCCCCTAGTGGAGCCTACCGACTTGTTTGTGCGCTCAGTCGGTGAACATACCGATATCGTCGAAAAAGAAATGTATGCCTGGGAAGACCATTTGAATGGTGACAAGCTGGCATTACGTCCTGAAGGCACGGCCGGCTGTGTGCGCGCTGTGGTTGAACATAATCTGACTTACAACGGTCCTATTCGTTTATGGTACAGCGGCGCTATGTTTAGGCATGAAAACGTACAAAAAGGTCGGCAGCGCCAGTTTCATCAGGTCGGTGTCGAGGCGTTTGGTTTTGACAGTCCGCAGGTGGATGCCGAACAAATTGTGCTGTTGGCAAGGTTGTGGCGAGAGCTTGGTATTGCTGATGTCGAATTGCATATTAATAGTATCGGCGATGCACATGAGCGTGCCGACTACAGGCTGGCATTGATCGCCTATTTTGAGCAGCATATCGATGTGCTCGACGAAGATGCTAAGCGCCGCTTGCACACGAATCCATTACGCATACTCGATAGTAAAAATCCGCGCATGCAAACTATCTGCGAAGCGGCTCCGAAGCTGCTCGATAGTCTGGGCGAAGCTAGTCGTACGCATTTTACAGGGCTATGCCAACTGCTCGATGCGGCCGGCGTGGCCTATCTGCTTAATGCGCGTTTGGTGCGTGGTTTAGATTATTACAACCGCACCGTATTTGAATGGGTGACGACTAAACTAGGGGCGCAAGGCACAATTGCCGGCGGCGGTCGTTATGACAGTTTGGTTGAACGTTTAGGCGGTGAGCCGACCCCAGCCTGTGGTTTTGGCATTGGTTTAGAGCGCGTATTTTTGCTGCTACAGGAATATGGCGTCAATGCTGTAGATGTAGCGGATGTATATTTAGTGAATGTGGGTGCCTTGGCCGAACAGGCTGCGTTTGGCATTGCCGAACAGTTGCGTAATGCCCAGATACAAGTGGTCATGCATGCCGGTGGCGGCAGCTTTAAGTCACAAATGAAAAAAGCTGACCGTAGCCAGGCCAGATTTGCACTGATCTTAGGCGACGATGAAGTGGCGCAGCAGCAGGTGATATTAAAGCCGATGCAAGCTGCAACCAAAGGCGAGCAGCTGCATTGCACTGTAGCTGACGCGATTAAATACTTGGCAGAACATAGCCGCAACTGATTGCATAATAGGGCTTAATTGACATGACCGTTAAAACGACTATTGATAGCTTGAACGCGCCATTGCTGCAGCTGCAGCAGCTGAGCATAGTCGCGAAAAAAGCCCCGGAAAAATTATTGGTAGATAACGTCAGTTTCAGTATTGAGGCTGGCAAAACCACTTGTGTGGTTGGCGAGTCGGGCAGTGGTAAAAGCCTGACGGCGTTGTCGGTCATGGGTTTACTGTCTAAGCCGCTGCAATTAACTGCGGGTAAAGTCTTGTTTAATGATGCCGAGAACGGCGTTGTCGATTTAAGCTTAATCGATGCGGAAAGTTTACGCAAAATCCGCGGCGCGAAGATTGCGATGATTTTTCAAGAACCGATGACGTCGCTTAATCCGGTGCTGACCGTTGGCTACCAGATAGGTGAAAGCCTGACTACCCACCTCGGAATCAAAGGCGCTGCGTTAAAAACTAAAATAGCAGCACTGCTGGAGATGGTCGGGATTCCGCCTAGTCGTGCTGAAAGTTATCCTGATGAATTATCCGGCGGTCAGCGGCAGCGCGTGATGATCGCCATGAGTATTGCCTGCGAGCCGAAGCTGTTAATCGCCGATGAGCCGACAACCGCACTCGATGTGACGGTGCAGGCGCAAATACTTAAATTACTCGATAGCCTTAAAACGCGCATGAATATGGGCATGCTATTCATCACCCATGATTTTGGTGTTGTCGCCGATATTGCCGATAATGTCGTTGTGATGTTTAGAGGCAAAATAGTGGAAGCGGGGACTAAAGCTGAAGTTTTAGAGCATCCGCAACATCCGTACACGCGTGCATTGCTGGCCTGTGTGCCCGATGCGGAAGGCAAAAAACCATTGCAGCCGATAGACTATGCCTGGCTGAACCCAGTGCATATTACTGACCCTGTTACTGATATGAAGGCCATGGCATGAGCGCAGACATTTTAGTCGCTAACCACCTGGTTAAAACCTACACCCAGCGCAGTGGCAAGTTTGGCTTCGGTACTAGCCTGGTTAAAGCCCTGGATGATGTCAGCATCAGTTTGCGCAGTGGCAGCACATTGGCCGTGGTCGGTGAATCTGGCAGCGGCAAATCCACCTTGGCGCGTTGTCTGTTACAATTGCAACCCTTAGATAGTGGCGAAGTGCTGTTTGCCGGACAGGATCTGGCTAAAATGCGCGGCGCTGAGCTTAGAGCGGTACGCAAAGATCTGCAAATGGTGTTTCAAGATCCTTTTGCCTCACTTAATCCACGTATGCATGTGGGTCAAATTATCGGTGAAGGTCTGCTGATTCATGCTATGGGCAGTCCGGCTGAACAGCAGAAAAAAGTGATCGCGATGATGCGGCGTGTTGGTCTGACTGAGGCCGATATGCAAAAATATCCGCACGAATTTTCTGGTGGGCAACGCCAGCGTATCGGGATTGCGCGGGCACTCGTGTTGCAGCCGAAAGTGGTAGTGTGTGACGAGCCGGTATCAGCATTAGACGTGTCTATACAGGCACAAATACTGCTGCTACTTAAAGATTTACAGCAGGAAATGGCCTTGAGCTACATATTTATTAGCCATGATTTACGCGTTGTGCGCCATATTGCCGACGATATCGTGGTGATGTACGCCGGTAAAATAGTGGAACGTGGCACTGTACTCGACATTTATGCGCAGCCGCAGCATGAGTATACGCGTAATCTGCTCGCCGCTATTCCCGGGAAAAAGCAGCCTAGCCTGGAAATAGCCTAAGCTAAAACATAGATTTAGCAGACTTGTAGCAAGAAGACCTGCACTAAGAAGATCTGCACTAAGAAGATCTGCACTAAGAAGATTTAGACTAAAAAGATTTAGACCAAGAAGACCAAGCAAATAGCATAATTTAAAGACTAGAGAAATTAGGATATAACATGGCATACGATTTAGAAGAGCAAGAACAATTAGATGAATTTAAAGCCTGGTGGAAACGCTATGGCAAAGTCGTCAGTAATGGACTGTTAGCGGTTGTGGTCGCTTATGGTGCTTATCTAGGCTGGAATTATTATCAAACTAATCAATCGACTGCGGCCTCTACCCAATATCAGGAACTGATTGTCACCGATGAAAAAGATGTGAAAGCCATACAGGCCAAGTCCGCGCTATTAATGGATAAGTTTAGTGCAACTCCCTATGCCGGACGCGCCGCCTTGTTTGCCGCCAAAATCAACTATCAAGCCAACGATATTAAAAGTGCAAAAGCGCAATTAAGCTGGACGCTTAAAAATGCTAAAGAAAGCACAGTAAGCGCTATTGCCGGTTTGCAGTTAGCCAATATCCTCGCAGAAGAAAAAGATCTGGATGGCGCACTTAAAGTCATTGAAGCGCCACATGATGCCGGTTTTGATGGCCTATATGCCGATCTTAAAGGCGATATTTTAATGGCGCAAGGCAAAACGGCTGCGGCTAAAGTCGCTTATAGTTTTGCTTTGATTAAGCTTGACCCGCAGGGTCAATACCGTACGCTGACACAGCAGAAACTTGATGCGCTTGGCTAGGCGCGTGGCAGATGATGCTGGCTCAAATTGGGTCATGGCAGCAGTAGTCGTATTGACCTTATCTAACTTGGCTGGAGCATAGTATTTTGTTGCATAAATCTATAAAAACACTATCGGGCCTGCTGGCCTTATCTAGCCTGTTGCTGTTCACTGCCTGCACCAGCGTTACCAATTTAAAGGCCGATGTCACTGAGCGTCTGTTTGGACGGGAAATGACTGATCCGCCAGAGCCACTGGCTGAAATCAAACCAACAGCCGAAACCAAACTGTTATGGCAGGCTAAGTTGAGTCCCGCCGGACGCTATGAATTTTCACCCGTGGTTGAAGCCGGTTATGCTTATGCTGCCAGTGCGGATGGTGAAATCCTTAAGCTTGATGTGACTAATGGTAGCCAGCTGTGGCGAGTGAATGCCGGCGAAAAACTGTCAGCGGGTGTCGGCGTCGGTGGTAGTTTAGTACTGGTAGCAACGCAGTCCGGTTACATTTATGCCTATGATCTAGCCGGCAAGTTGCAGTGGAAATCTAAACTGAGCAGTGAAGCGTTGAGTGTGCCGCGCTATTTTGATGGTCTAGTCATTGTGCGTACCGGCGATAGCCGTATTTTTGGCATTAACGCCAATGACGGCAGTCGTAAATGGGTTTATGACCGAGCTACGCCAGCACTTACTTTACGAAGCAGTGCCGGCGTGGTCGTCGATGGCGGCGCGGTCTATGCCGGGTTTGCCGGCGGCAAGCTGATTGCCGTGCGCGCCGATAATGGCAAGTTGTTGTGGGAGGCCTCGGTAGCACAGCCTAAAGGCGTTACCGAGATTGAACGTATTGCCGATATCACTAGTTTGCCAGTTGTTGACGGCCCTTTAATCTATGCCGTCGCCTATCAGGGCAAAGTGGCAGCAGTCGACCGGACCTCTGGCCGTATCGTCTGGAACCGGGAAATTTCCAGTCTAACCGGTTTAAGCGCCGAGGATGCGCGTATATTTGTCGCCCACGCTACCGGTTCGGTATATGCCTTAGATTACAGCACTGGCAAAACTTTTTGGCGGCAGCCAACGCTTAAGAACCGGCAGTTATCTACACCGGTGCCGATGAACAGTTTAATAGCACTCGGCGATGTTGAAGGCTATGTTCATTTCTTAAGTCGTGAAGACGGCGCATTAGCGTCTAGAATCAAAACCAGTGAAAGCCCAATTATGCCGCATATGGCGTTGATCAATAGCACTAGCCTAATAGCGCAAGCGCGTGATGGCGGCCTGTATGCAGTTCAAATCAAATAATAAGTGATGTTTCGGCCTGGCGGCCTGGCATCACCGTTTCAACAATTACTTAGCCCGGATGGCTTAAGTTTTACATCATTGAGTTAAAGAATTTTAACTTAAGCACTATTTAGAAGGCGCGTATGTTACCTACCATTGTACTAGTTGGCCGACCCAATGTCGGCAAATCTACCTTATTTAACCGTTTAACCAAAAGTCGTGATGCGCTAGTCGCAGACTTGCCCGGGCTTACGCGCGACCGCCATTATGGTCGCGGTATAGGTGCGAGCCAGCCTTACCTGGTGGTCGACACCGGCGGCTTTGAGCCGAATACCGATAGCGGCATTCTGAAGGCGATGGCGGTGCAAACCTTGCTCGCGATTGATGAAGCCGATGTGATCATTTTTATTGTTGATGGACGCCAGGGGGCTACGCCACAGGATATGGAAGTGGCCAACCGTTTACGTAAATGTAAATGTCCAGTATTGCTGGCGGTGAATAAAACCGAAGGCATGAACAAAGCCGTAGTCAGTGCCGAGTTCCACGAACTAGGCCTCGGTGATCCCTTGTCAATTTCCTCGGCACACGGCGAAGGCGTTAAAGATATTATTGATCTGGCACTGGAAACGTTTCAGGTCGTTGAAGAAGAACCAGAACAGGACTACACCGCGGACCGCGTGCCGAAAGTCGCGATTGTCGGTCGGCCGAATGTTGGTAAATCAACGCTGGTAAATGCTTTGCTCGGCGAGGAACGCGTGATTGCATTTGATGAGCCGGGTACTACGCGTGACTCTATTTCTATTGATTTAGAAAAAAATGGTAAACATTACACCCTGATAGACACCGCCGGTGTGCGTAAACGTGGCCGTGTGCTCGAGGCTGTAGAAAAATTCTCGGTGATTAAAACCATACAGTCGATTGAAGAGGCCAATGTCGTGATTCTGGTGGTCGACGCACAGGAAGGCATTACCGAGCAGGATGCGCATGTGGCCGCCTACATACTCGAAGCCGGCCGTGCACTAGTGGTGGCAATTAACAAGTGGGATGGTTTAAAAGAAGAAGAGCGTGACTGGGTCAAACGCGAAATCGATCGAAAACTGATGTTTCTGGATTTTGCCGAATTTCACTATATTTCAGCGCTGCGTAAAAAAGGCCTGCCGGAGTTATTTACTTCGGTGGATATTGCCTTTAAAGCGGCGTTTGCCAAGCTGTCGACACCGCAACTGACGCGCGTACTGATTGATGCTGTGCAGCAACATCAGCCGCCAATTAGCCGTGGTATTCGTCCTAAGCTGCGCTATGCGCATCAGGGTGGCAGCAATCCGCCGATTGTAGTGGTGCATGGCAACCATGTCGATGGCGTAAAGGATGCCTATACGCGCTTTTTAGAAAAAACATTCCGCCGCACCTTTCAGCTTTCAGGTACACCGCTGCGCGTGCAATATAAACAAGGTAGTAATCCGTTTGCTGAAGATGAAGATAAACGTAAGCCTGGTGAAGGTATCGTTAGTATGCGCCGGCGTAAGACCGCACACCGTGCTGAATTAAAAGCAAAAAAAGAGGTTGAGGATAAAGACCGCAGCGCTAAAAAACGCTAATTTAGGCTACACGTTGTGCGGCTTAGCCGAGAACTGCTGCTAATATCAGTCATAGATAAAAATAACGCGCCCATGGGCGCGTTATTTTTTAGTGCATGGATTAGTTAAGTGCGAACGCTCGCTTAATATAAGCCATCCCATAATTTCCACCATATACGCTCATCTTTGGGTGCACCTTTACCGAGCAGCGCGCTATTCGGATAATTGGTCTGTAAAATGCGCAAGGTATCCTGCTTCAGATCCTCTAATTCCATGAGGTCGTAGGCGCTGATCAAGATCACCAGCGCTTCTTCTATGCTTGGTGATTGCGGATAGTATTCAATGACATACTTGGCACGATTGGTCGCAGCGACAAACGCCAGTCGGTTCATGTAATAGCGCGCCACGTGCAATTCATGTTCAGCTAAACTATTGGTCAGGTAAACCATACGCTGCGTGGCATCTTTTACATATTTGCTATTGGGATAGCGGGTAATCAGCTCTTTAAACGTATTAAATGAATCACGCAAAGCCCGCGGATCACGATCGCTGACCGCTTGCTTGGTTAGTTTTTCAATGATGCCGCGTTCGTTAAAAACGGCCAGGCCTTTTAAATAATAGGCATAGTCGACATTGGCATGATTCGGATGCAGTTTAATAAACCGGTCGGCGGCAGCGATAGCCAATACCGGTTCTTGTTTTTTATATTGCGCATAGGCTATTTCGAGCTGCGCCTGCGCAGCATAGCGGCCATTTGGGTAGCGTGATTCTAGCTTGCCGAAATAAACGATGGCTTTCTTATAGTCTTTTTCACTCATTTTTGTCGCGCCTTCTGCATAGATGCGCTCTGCGGTCCAGCCTTTAGTATCATCAATTTCGGTGGGGTCACCAAAAATAGCGCAAGCATTGAGTAGCAAGGCTAAGGTTAAAATTAAGATATACTTCATGCCAAAATCACCTTTAAGAATTAACAACAATTATAACCGATGACAGACGCTACTCACATATCTCTTACTATTCCTCACGATTTAGGCGGCTTACGCCTCGATGTTGCCTTGCAGCGCATGTTGCCGGAGCACTCACGTTCACGTTTACAAGCTTGGATTAAAGACGGATTGGTCACGGTCGACGCCGCCAGTAGCACATCTAAAAATAAAGTCTGGGGCGGTGAGCAGGTGGTGGTGCAAGTACAGACTAAGCCCGAACATTATGCGTTCACGGCAGAAGATATCCCCTTAGAAATCGTTTATGAAGATGAGCATATACTCGTAGTTAATAAACCCGCGGGTATGGTGGTGCACCCGGCTGCAGGTAACTGGAGTGGTACCTTGTTAAATGCGCTGCTGTTTCATGCGCCAGCACTAAAAGACGTGCCGCGCGCCGGCATCGTGCACCGCCTCGATAAAGATACCAGTGGTTTGCTGGTGGTCGCCAAGACATTAGCTGCGCAAACCAATCTGGTGCGCCAGCTGCAGGCACGCACGGTAAAGCGCGAATATCGGGCGATCGTCTGGGGGCAAATCTGGCGTAACGGTGTCATCGACCAGCCTATAGGCCGTGATCCGCGCTCGCGTACGAAAATGGCAATCAATCGTGCCGGCAAACCAGCGGTTACCCGCTACGAAGTTTTAGAACGTTTTTCGGTACAAACCTATATGCGCTGCAATCTTGAAACCGGGCGCACCCATCAAATTCGGGTGCACATGCAGCACTTAAAAGCACCGATGGTCGGTGATCCGGTGTACGGTTTTCATGGCATCGTGCCCATACGCGCGATGACGCAAACGCTGCGTGATGCGGTTGGCAATTTCAACCGCCAGGCCTTGCATGCGATTAAATTAGGCTTGCTGCATCCGGCCACGGATGAATTCATCGAATGGCAGATCGAACTCGCCGATGACATGAAAATGTTACTCGAAGCTATGCGCCATGAAGATGAGCGCGATGCTGATGAAGACGATTTTGAATTAAGTTTTGGCGGTTTAAGAACCGAGCCTTACCTGGCTGATGAAGATTACGATGACGATCAAGACGATGAAGATCAAGGCAGCGATGACGAAGATGCAGGTGAGGATGATGTCGCTTTTGACGATGAAGCCGATGATGATATCGATGACGACGCGGATCTGGAGCCTGAAGATCAGGCTTAATGTATATGGCTGAACTGGACTTCATTACTCCAAACTGGCCGGCAGCAGCGCATGTCAAGGCGCTGCAAACTACCCGTAGCGGCGGCGTAAGTCACGCGCCGTATGCGAGTTTGAATCTAGGTGCACATGTCAATGACGATCCGCTAGCGGTCGCGCACAACCGGCAGTTACTGGCGCCTTATTTACCAAGCGCGCCGGTATGGATCAATCAGGTGCACGGCATAGAAGTGATTGCTGCTGAAACTAGCCACAGTTTGCAAAACGCTGATGCTGCTTACACTACAACTAAAAATGTAGTCTGCGTCACCATGACCGCCGACTGTTTGCCGGTATTGCTGTGTGATACGCGCGGTACGGTGGTGGCTGCGGTACACGCCGGCTGGCGCGGTTTATGTGATGGCGTGATTGAAGCGGCTATCGATAAGATGGCGGTACCGGCCTCGTCAATTTTAGCCTGGCTAGGCCCTGCAATCGGCCCGCATGCATTTGAGGTTGGTGCTGATGTGCGCACACAATTCATCGCGCACGATGCGCAAGCGCACCATGCCTTTAAGCCACTGGCCGATAAATGGCTATGTGATTTGTATCTTCTTGCCACGCAGCGTTTAAATAATCGTGGTGTTACGCAACTATATGGCGGCGGCGTTAATGCAGAGTTTTGTACCTATACTGATGCCGATAGATTTTACTCATTCAGGCGTGATAACGTCACCGGCCGCATGGCGACGCTAATTTGGCTGAGCTAGGTTGGCTGAGCTAGGTTGCAGCGCTAGGTTGCAGCACTAGTCGTTGCCGATTTAATTTTTAGGCATAGATCACGCTGCGCATGCTTAATGTGCCTAAATCAAACGATTCGGTCAGAAAACGCATCTGGTCACTGCCATGGCGCACTGCCGCCACATAAAGCAAAGGCAGATAGTGCTCTGCCGTTGGCACCGCCAGTTTGGCGGTTGTACTACCGGCGCGCTCAATATGGATCAAGGCCTCCTCATCATTAGTTTCGAGTGCGGTTTTAATATAGCGATCAAATGCTAATGCCCAGTCAGCGCTAGCGTTTGGGTTTAGACGCGATAAATTATGCACAATATTGCCGCTGCCGATGATCATGACCCCCTGCGTGCGCAGCACGGCCAGTTGTTTGGCCAGTGCAAAATGCGCAGCAAAATCCAGATTAAGATCCAGGCTTAATTGTAATACCGGTACATCTGCATTCGGGAACAGCGCTTGCAAAATCGTCCAGGCGCCGTGATCTAAGCCCCAGTCATAATCAAGACTTATCACAGCCGGCGCAAACAAATCGCGCGTGAGCTGTGCGAATTCAGGCGCACCGGGCGCGGTATATTGCGCGGCAAAAAGGGCAGGCGGAAAGCCACCAAAATCATGGATAGTGCGCGGTTTAGCCACAGCGCACACTTGTGTGCCGTGGCTTTGCCAGTGCGCGGAGATACATAAAATAGCCTGGGGTCGCGGCAGCGTTGTGCCGAGCGCGCGCCATGCATCGCGATACGGGTTGTCGCTAATGGCGTTCATCGGGTTGCCATGACCAATAAACACTGCCGGCATGCGTGTTTTATTTTGCATAGGATCTCTAGTGATAAGTGTTTGATTCAGCATTTATATCTGGCTGAGCGGATAGATTTTGTGTAAGCACAGCTTTTAATACAGGATAAAGCGCGCCAATGGTTTAGCTCGTTTATAATGCACGCTTTAATCGGTTAGTTTAGAACAATTTAATGCAATATTTGAAAATTTTATGTTGAGTTTTGCTACAGCGGCACCGCTATCCACATTGTCATGGATCGTGCTTACCAGTCTGATCGGCGGTTTGCTCAGCGTGTCGTTGGCGGCGCTGTTTGCGCTTAATGTACGCACTACCTGGGTGCCTATGCTGGTGAGCTACGCCATCGGCGCGATGTTAGGCGCGGTATTTCTGGAGATATTGCCGCATGCATTCAGTCTGGCCAGCAATGTAGAAACGGTTTCCGCCACCCTGCTGATAGGCTTGCTGCTGTTTTTTATACTCGAAAAGCTGGTGATCTGGCGCCATTGTCATGGTGACCACTGCGAAGTGCATGCGCTACATAGCGAAGAAAACTGCCCTGGCCCGACACCTGGTCTGGCAACAACTGCAACGCAGACTAATGTTAAAAGCGCGACTAAATATAAAGTAGTCAGCCAGCCAGCATCATCCTTGCTGCTGCCACATAAGCACGCGCACAGCCACGCACACGATAGTGGACGTAGCGGCCTGATGATTATGATTGGTGATACGTTCCATAATTTCATCGATGGCATTTTAATTGCAGCGGCGTTTACGGTTGATATCAAGCTCGGTGTAGTGACGGCGCTGGCCATCATTGCGCATGAAATACCGCAGGAAGTTGGTGATTTTCTGATTCTGCTGCATTCCGGCTACACTAAAAAACAGGCCTTGGTGTTTAATCTGGTTTCAAGTCTGGCGACTTTGGTCGGCGGCATGATTGCCTATTTTGCGTTGCAGTATGTACAAAGCTGGATACCGGTCATTTTAGCGTTAGCGGCCTCTAGCCTGCTTTATGTCGCCGTTGCTGACTTGATTCCAGGGCTGCACAAGCGCACCGAATTAAAAGCTACTTTACAGCAGGTGCTACTCATCAGTTTTGGTGTCGCCACCATCTGGTGCGCGCACGTCCTGTTGGAGTAAGTGTTTAGCTTCACGCATATGACGGCGGTGTTTTACGCCAAGGATCCATAACAATAATGCGCACGGTAACAGGCCGTAAAACAGAAAGGTGAGCATCCCGGCGGCGAGTGTTTTTTCAGTAGCCGCCATCAGTGTGACCACATACATCCAAGCAATGGCAATAATATACATATTTAATTTTTAAGCTTTTAGGTTTCTATGACGATCAATAAATTATCAAAAACTGCTGCGCCCAAAGTTGGCTTTGTGTCATTGGGCTGCCCCAAAGCGGGCTCCGATGCAGAGCGTATTCTGACCCAATTGCGCGCCGAAGGCTATGAGATTTCAGGCAGTTATGAAGACGCCGACTTGGTTGTAGTCAATACCTGTGGCTTTATCGACAGTGCGGTTGCAGAATCGCTCGATGCGATTGGCGAAGCGATAAAGAAAAATGGCAAGGTGATCGTGACCGGCTGTTTAGGCGCTAAAAAAGGCGTGGTTGAAGCCGCGCATCCAAGTGTGCTCGCCGTGACCGGCCCGCATGCACTCGAAGAAGTCATGACCGCGGTGCATGCCAATTTACCTAAGCTGCATGAGCCGTTTATTGATTTAGTGCCGCCGCAAGGCATACGTTTGACGCCTAGCCATTATGCCTACCTGAAAATTTCTGAAGGCTGTAACCACCGCTGCAGCTTTTGCATTATCCCGAGCATGCGCGGTGATTTGGTCAGCCGGCCGATTGGCGAAGTGCTTAATGAAGCCGAAAACCTGGTCAATGCCGGAGTCTCCGAGATATTAGTGATTTCACAGGACACTTCAGCTTACGGTGTCGATGTGAAGTATCGTCCAGGATTCTGGAATGGCCGCCCGGTAAAAACACGCATGACTGAGCTGTGCGAGAGTCTAAGTGAGCTCGGCGTATGGGTGCGCCTGCATTATGTTTATCCTTATCCGCATGTGGACGAGGTGATTCCATTGATGGCTGATGGCCTGATTCTGCCGTATCTGGATGTGCCATTTCAGCATGCCAGCCCGCGCATATTAAAAGCGATGAAACGCCCAGCCCACGCCGAGAATAATCTGGCACGGATTAAAGCTTGGCGCGAAATTTGTCCGGACATTACCGTGCGCAGTACTTTTATTGCCGGTTTTCCGGGTGAAACTGAAGATGACTTTAAAATGCTGCTCGACTTTCTAGAAGAAGCGCAGCTTGACCGCGTCGGTTGCTTTACCTATTCTGCGGTGGACGGCGCTAAAGCCAATGACTTGCCTGATCATGTGCCGGAAGAATTAAAACAAGAGCGTTTGGCACGTTTTATGGAAGTGCAGGAGCGGATTAGCGCGGCAAAACTACAGTCTAAAATTGGCACTATGCAAACCGTGCTCATCGATGAGATTGTGACCGATGCCGAGGGCAATATTGAAGCCATCGGCCGCACTAAAGCCGATGCGCCAGAAATTGACGGTGTCGTTTACCTCGAAGACGCTGAGGGGTTAACTCCGGGTGACTTTGTCGAAGTGCAGATTAACCGTGCCGACGGTCATGATTTATGGGGCGGCCCACCGCGCGATTAAGATTATTTCAGTTCCTGTCGATGTTAGCACTCAGGCTTGGCTAAGTCGGCGGCTTGATGCGGTTGCTGACTAGAGTAACCGACGTCAATTAAACAAGTCTGCAACCAAGGGTGAAGGCCGTTCGCTATCAGCACGCGCTTCTAAAAAATCTAAAGTATGCGGACAACGTGTGGGCTTACGCGCCAGTTTGCGCTGTTTGCCTGGCAGCGTTGCAGTGTGTATGTATGGCGTCTGGCTGACGCGCACATAACCGCCAGCGGCTAATTTTTGTACGCTGGCGATGAGTAGATGTAGTGGATTATCGATGCTTTGCAATGTCACCATCGCTTTACTGACTTTGATGACGTTGTACATAACAAAGCGGCTTGCCGTTTGTTTGCCATAAATTTCGCCGCTATAGATATCCATATATGTTATGCCTGATAGCGGTATCGAAGCTTGCTGCTGCGCGCAATCTAAGCCCGGCCTGTACTTAGATAGTCGTCGTTGTTAGTCGTCGTTTACATTGCTGTAAATTACCCGAACCCAGTCTTCGTGCCATTCCAGGGATTTAGTAAATTTAATCAGTGTGTCTGTGCCATTGATATTAACTTTATAGACGAATTTCTTGCTGTATTGCTGCCGAGGAATGACCAGTGTTTCCGCTATGGATTTAAACGGATCTGCCGCCAAGTGTAAGCAGGTGAAGTTTGACGGGTCGCTACCAAAATCCGTATATGAAAAGCTAGGCGCATCGTCGTAAGTGCTCGCTGAAAAGCTTTCTGGCATAGTCACGAGCGGCGCGTCCATTTTTTCTGCACTGACATAAACCGCCGTGCTGCTAAGCAACTCAACCCCCAGTCTAAGCTCATTGCCAGGGATAGACTTGATATTGCGAAGAATGCCGATTTTTGTTGCATGTTTACTGCCAGCGACGACTATGCCCAGTAGCATGCCTAAACTCACTGCATGGGCTTGCTGGCTCGCGTGTAAGCCTACACCTTTAGTGCTGGCATCAATAATATCGGTATTACTGGCCGTTATTTTCAGTTTGAGACTGCCCGCTTCAGTCTTAGCATTGGCTAAATAGTGCGTGGCTAAGCGTTCATCTAAAGTTTTCGGTCCCTGATAGGGTGCCTTGCCGTGTTCCAGCTGCAGCTTTTCATAGTGGAGTGCTTGCATACAAATGGCTTTAAAGCCATATGCAGTGTTCGCCGCCTGGCTGAATTTACTGCGCGCCTCTTTTCGATGCAGGTTCTTGTCTACAGCGCCCGACCAGGCTTGACGCAGAATCTGCAAGGTCGCTAATGCATTTTTATTATTGAGTAGTGCCTGTATCGCCGGCTGCCTGGGGTCGATGTTGAATTCAATCAGTGAAATACATAATTCAACTTTTGAATTAACGCTGTCAAAATTCCAGTAGCAGTTGCTAGTCAATTGCTCAGGGTTGTTCACTAGGCTGTTGACGCGCCTCGCGGGTGTATTGCTCGCAGTATCGATGTAAAACAGATGCTGGCTCTCGTTGTAGTTGTTTTCCACCACCAAATTGCTTGACCAGATAGATAGCATTTGACTGACGAATTCAATCTGCTGGCATTTCAGACTTAAGTTCTCTAAGCTGCCGAGCATGCACGCCTGTATATAAGCGCTGGCTAGTGTGATCGCGGGCTGATCTGTGTAGGCTTGCACATTGTCATTAATGACGCCCTGATCTGCGCCTAGCTTATACAGCCTGGATAGCTGCAGCCATACATTGGCCGGTGCGGTTTGGTAATTGTAGTAACGCCATTTGATCATTTGCGTAGCGCTGTTGATCGCCCGCGCCAGCAATAATGAGGATTGCTTAAATCTGACCGGCGCTTCGGCGAGTGCGAGATAAATTAAGAATATTTGACGGTGATATAAGAAAACGGCTTCGACCATGCGCTCTTCAAGTGACATGCTCAGATTGTCAATCTGCATGAAGTGCGTTGTTATGGTTTTGACTTTTGTGTGTATTTTATCGTCAATTGCAAGTAGTGCGAGGACGTGCGCTTCATCGCAAAATCTATTGCTATGGAAGTCTTTATTTAACTGCTGCGCGGCTGACTCAATCGCCGACAGATCGTCCATGCCTTGCAAGCCTTCGCTCCAGGGCAAATCTGCCGCGGTCTTCGCCGGCGCCATGAGGTTGATAGCTTTTAGAAAAAAATCCATAGACATATATTTTATGTATTTATTGTGGCAAGTATTGTGCCATCTGCGGCTTGTATTCTAGCTTAGTCGCATTATGCAAACCAGTATAATTTACTGCCGCCAAGCGCGCAGCTAAAGGCATTGATAGTCGCTTAAGGCTTATATAAATTTAGCCAGTGAGTTTATGAATCTGGCAGCTAAAGTTAACTGCCAGCTAGCAGTTAACTTAGCGATAGTTTGATTGGCAAGAGTAGGGGTTATTTAATTTTTAATTATATGATTTTAAACAACTTATTTTTTGTTATGGCTTTGAGCGATGCTTGCTAAAAAATCGATAACTTTTGAGTGTGGCAGTCAGCCATGTTAAAGTAGCGCTCTTACTATTAAATTTGCCTCAATATGACCGTACGCACGCGTTTTGCCCCCAGCCCTACCGGTTTTCTGCATATAGGCGGTGCCCGTACCGCTTTGTTTTCTTGGGCTTTTGCTAAAAAACATGGTGGAGACTTCATCTTACGTATAGAAGATACTGATGTCGCGCGCAGTACGCCGGAAGCGGTGCAGGCCATACTGGATGGCATGCACTGGTTAGGTCTGGATTATGACGAAGGCCCGTTTTACCAAATGCAGCGCATAGAGCGCTACAAACAGGTGCTGCAACAAATGCTCGCCGCAGGCAGCGCTTATTATTGCTACAGCAGCAAAGAAGAGCTTGATGCGTTACGTGAAAGCCAAATGCAGCAAGGCGTTAAGCCACGTTACGATGGTCGCTGGCGTCCTGAAGCCGGCAAGGTTTTACCGATGCCACCAGCAGGCATTGCCCCCACTATTCGTTTCAAAAATCCAACTTCTGGCCATGTTGTTTGGCGTGATTTGGTTAAGGGCGAGATCAGCATTGCCAATCAAGAACTAGATGACTTGATTATTGCGCGCGCAGATGGCACGCCGACCTACAATTTCTGCGTGGTGGTCGATGATTCGGATATGGGCATCACCCAAGTCATACGCGGTGACGATCATGTTAATAACACGCCGCGGCAGATCAATATGCTCAATGCTCTTGGTGCAACCATTCCGCAATATGCGCATTTATCAATGATTTTAGGCAGTGATGGTCAGAAGTTGTCGAAACGCCATGGTGCGGTCAGCGTCATGCAGTACGACGACGATGGTTATTTGCCGGAAGCAGTAGTTAACTACCTCGCGCGCCTAGGCTGGAGTCATGGCGATGCTGAGATGTTCAGCATGCAGCAATTTTGTGCATGGTTCGATCTAGACCATATTACCTCGTCAGCGGCGCAATTTAATACCGACAAACTCAACTGGCTAAATGCGCATTACATTAAGCTGGCGGCGAGTGAGGTGCTGGTCGCCGATATTAGCAAGCGCTTGGTTAAATTAAATATAGTGCCAGGCACAGCAGACAATCTGCCGGCGGTGATTGATTTGTATAAAGAACGCGTCAATACACTTAATGAGCTGGCGGCGAATATTGCCTATTTTTATCAAAAGCCATTGCTAGATCCAGCCGCGGTAGAAAAACATCTGAGTGCCGATATCAAGCCGTTTATGCAAACGCTCACGACGCTGTTGCAAGCCGCGGAGTGGAACGCGGAGGCGATACATCAAGCGATTAATGCCGTGGTAGCAGAGTATCAGCTCAAGTTTCCGAAAGTAGCCATGCCATTACGCGTCATGCTCACCGGTATTGCGCAGTCGCCTAGCATCGATCAGGTCATGGCCTTACTCGGCAGAACCGAGGTGTTAGCGCGCATTGATTCGGCCATAGATTCAATAAAGTCGTCATAATGGTATTGAAATATGCGCTGCCGGCCGCATATGATTTATGTAGCAAAAAACCACGTAAAAAACTAGCTTGAAATAAAGTAGAACAAAAACTAGTGTCTTGAGTCATAACACTCAAGTTTCGCAATATGGTGAATGTTTCGCCATATTTATTAAACTCCAAACAATAGGAGAAATTATGATTCAAAAAGGACAAATGCTACAAGACCCATTTCTTAATGCTTTACGCAAAGAGCATGTCGCCGTGTCGATTTATCTGGTCAACGGCATTAAATTACAAGGGCAAGTGGATTCTTTTGATCAGTACGTGATTTTGCTGAAAAATACCGTCACGCAAATGGTTTACAAGCACGCTATTTCAACCATCGTGCCCGCGCGCATGGTGACTATTGCCTCGTCCGAAGGTGATGAATAAGCGTTGAAAGATTTGTTTGAAAGACCTGGCGGCGGCGAAGCTGCCGTGCTGGTCAGTGTGGATTTCGGCGATAGTGATTACGAAGATAGTCTAGGTGAGCTGCGCCAGCTCAGTATTAGTGCTGGCTTGTTGATACGCGCTACCGTTGAGGCTAGGCGCACTGCACCAGATGCCAAGCTATTTATTGGCAGCGGTAAAGCCGACGAGTTAGCACAGATGATGCAGGCCTGCGAAGCTGATATTGCCGTGTTTAATCATGATTTATCGCCGTCGCAACAGCGTAATCTGGAACGACTGCTTAATGCACGCGTGGTCGATAGAACCGGCCTTATTCTGGATATATTCAGTCAGCGTGCACAAAGTCATGAAGGCAAGTTGCAGGTTGAGCTGGCGCAGCTTGAACATTTATCTACACGCCTAGTACGCGGCTGGACTCACCTCGAGCGGCAAAAAGGCGGTATTGGTGTGCGCGGTGGCCCCGGTGAGACTCAGCTTGAGCTTGATCGACGCATGTTGCGTGATAAAGTCAAGCAGCTGCGTGAAAAGCTGCTGAAGCTTAAAGCGCAGCGCGGCATGCAGCGTCGTGCGCGCAAGCGCTCTAAAGTGATGACGGTGTCTCTAGTCGGCTATACCAATGCAGGCAAATCCACAGTATTCAACCGACTGACCCGCGCCGATAATTATGTCGCCGACCAATTATTTGCAACTTTGGACACAACTACGCATAAAATTTTCATTGCTGATTGTGGTTCTGTGGTGCTGTCAGATACAGTAGGTTTTATTAAGCACTTGCCACATGCTTTGGTTGAGGCGTTTAGCGCCACCCTCGAAGAAGCAGTGCAGGCTGATCTGTTGCTGCATATTGTCGATACCGCTAGCGGCAACCGAGATGAACAGATTGCACAAGTAAATAAGGTGTTGCATGAAATCGGCGCGGCAGACGTGCCACAGATTTTAGTGCATAACCAGATCGATAGAGTAGGTTTGGCAGCGGCCTTGAGCCGTGATGAGTATGGTAGAATTACAAGCATACACACATCGGCTAAAACGGGTGAGGGCATGGACTTATTACGTTTAGCGATGGCCGAACATTACCAGCATTTGCAAAAGTTAAGCACCGAAGAAAGTGCTTATTCGTGAAAGTAGTCGTTATATTTTTGGAGTGTTAAATGATTAAATTTCCCGGATTTGGGCAACGCAACAATGAGGGCCCACCTGATATTGATCAGGTGATGCGCGATCTAAGCCGCAAAATTAATAATCTGTTTGGCAAAGGGGGTGGCAATCAGTCTAATCGTCCGCCAGCTTCGCGCGCTGGCGCTAGCATGAATTTACCAGTATTGCCGATCATGGCGGTGATTGTTTTAATCTGGTTAGGAACAGGCTTTTATATTGTCGATCAAGGTTCATTAGGTGTTGAGCTGCGTTTTGGTAAATTTATTGAAACGACAGAGCCCGGCCCGCGCTGGCATTTACCGTATCCGATTGAAACGGCAACTGTCGTCAATATGGCGCAGGTACGGAAATTAGAAGTTGGTTACAGAAGTGGTGGCGAGGGTAGCGGCGCTAAAATTAAGCAGCCGAAAGAGTCTTTGATCTTGACCGAAGATGAAAATATTATTGATTTGCAATTCGCGGTGCAATACAACATCAAAAATGCCAAAGATTATTTATTTAATAACCGCTCTACTGATGAAGCCGTGATGTCTGCAGCTGAATCTGCTATTCGGGAAGTCGTCGGTAAGAACAAGCTGGATAATCTGTTACAGAAGGGTTTGTCCGATACTTCTACAATTATGCAAGCTATTTTGGATGGCTATAAAACCGGTGTGAGTATTACCAGTGTGTCCCTGCAAAGTGCACAACCACCAGATCAAGTGCAGGAAGCGTTTGAAGACGTTAACCGCGCAAATCAAGATAATCAGCGCCAGATTAATGAAGGCCAGGCCTATGCCAACGACGTGATTCCGAAAGCGCGTGGTACCGCCTCCAGGTTGTTAGCAGAGTCAGCTGGTTACAAACTTAAAGTTGAGAGTGAAGCCAAAGGTAATACCAGTCGCTTTGATAAGATTTTAGCGCAATACAACAATGCTCCTGAGGTAACTCGCCAGCGCTTATTCCTGGATGCACAAGAGCAAATTCTGTCTAGTGTCAGCAAGATCATCGTTGATCAAAAAGCCGGTAATAGTATGTTGTACCTGCCTTTAGATAAGTTAATGAATACCAGCGGCAATGCAGCTTCGCAGCAATCTCAACCGTCACTTAATCCACCGCTAGCGGCGACGACGGAAAAGTCGAATGCAACGGACCGAACACGTGATGCTTTTCGCAGTCGTGACAGAGAGAGCAGATAAGGGGTAGTGATGAAAAATTTAACAAGTATGCTTGTAGTAGCTGCAATTGCGCTATTACTTCTGTCGACTACCGCTTTTACGGTGAGTCAAACCCAATATGTACTGGTGCAACGTCTAGGTGAGATTGTCTCGGTTAAAAAGCAGCCAGGTTTGTATTTCAAACTGCCGATTATCGATGATTTGCGTTATTTTGATAACCGTATTCTGACCCTGGATTGGGAGCAGCCGGCCAGATTTATTACCAATGAAAATAAATACATGATGGTCGATTCGTTTGTGAAATGGCGCATTATTGACCCGGCGCAGTACTACATCTCAATTAAAGAAGGTGGTGAAGCCGCTGCTGAAGATCGCTTGTCTAAAGTAGTCAATGCTGGTTTACGTGCTGAATTTGGTAAACGCACCGTTTATGAAGTGATTGCGGGTGAGCGTTCGGTGATTATGGATAACCTGCGCAAGAGCGCTGACTTAGAAGCACGGCAAATAGGTATTGAGGTGGTGGATGTGCGTTTAAAACGGGTCGATTATGCTGAAGAAATCAGTAAGTCGGTATTTGATCGTATGAATGCTGAGCGTAAACGTCTGGCTAACCAGCTTCGATCAGAGGGTTCTGCCGCTTCGGAAAAAATTCGCGCCGATGCTGATAAGCAGCGTGAGGTTATTATTGCTGAAGCCTATCGCGAAGCGCAAACCACCAAGGGTGAAGGTGATGCTACAGCCGCAGCCATTTATAACCAATCCTACGGAAAAAACCCGGAATTCTATGCGTTCTACCGTAGTACTGAAGCCTACAAAAATAGCCTGAATAGTAAGAGTGATGTCATGGTGTTAGACCCTAGCTCGGACTTTTTCAAATATATGCGTAGTCCGTCTAAAAAGTAAATTGTTGCGCCGCCTACCGATAGTCGTATGAATCACCCGTTTTTAACTGCTATCGGATTAATGCTGCTGTTTGAGGGTTTACTGCCATTATTGCTACCGCAAGCATGGCGCGAAACCTTCAAACGCTTGCTGCTGCTTAAAGATGGGCAGCTACGTTTTGTCGGTTTGGTGTCGGTTGCCGTAGGTTTTGTTGTAATTTTGTTAAGTAAGTGATGGTAAAAAATGCGTAATTGGTTGCTCCCTGAATATATAGAAGATGTTTTGCCTGCAGAAGCTGCGCGTATCGAAACATTACGCCGTACACTGTTAGACCTGTTTAAAGTGCATGGCTATCAATATGTAATTCCACCAATGTTAGAGTACATGGAATCTTTGATCACTGGCGCCGGCCATGATCTGGATTTGGCTACATTCAAGGTGGTCGATCAACTGACCGGTCGTTTAATGGGTGTGCGTGCCGACATGACGCCACAAGCGGCGCGGATTGATGCGCACTTGTTAAACCAGCCGGGCATTACGCGATTATGTTATGCCGGTAGTGTGTTGCGCACCAAAGCCGATGGCCTCGCGCAAACGCGTGAACCGTTGCAGATCGGTGCCGAGCTTTATGGTCATGCCGATGTTGCCAGCGATATTGAAATCCAGCGTTTAATGATCAAAGCCTTGCAGGCAATTGGCATCACGCAACTGCATATCGATTTCAGCCATGTCAACGTTTTTGGCAGTCTGATCGAATCCAGCCAGATAGCGCCGCAATTGGAGCAAGAGCTCTATGCCGCTTTGCAAAGTAAAGACCAGTCGGCTGTCGCCTCTTTGGCGCTAGGCTTAACTAAAGCCACGCGTGAAGCTTTAATCCAGCTGACAACGCTCAACGGCGATCAATCTATTTTGACCAAAGCCGCGCAAGTGTTGCCCAATACTGCGGCGATACAAAAGTCTTTAGCCGACTTAACTAAAGTAAGTGCAGCCCTGTCCGGCATGGATGTAAGCGTCAGTTTTGATCTGAGCGAGTTGCGCGGTTACCACTATCACAGTGGCATTGTGTTTGCTGCCTATGCTCAAGGCTATAAAGGGCCGCTGGCACTAGGCGGACGTTATGATGAGGTGGGTCTTACCTTTGGACGTGCACGCCCGGCAACCGGCTTTAGCCTAGATTTGCGTGGCGTAGTCACCGCCTTAGCACCGGCGCAAGCAATCAAGGCAATTTTTGCTCCGGCGGCAAGCAATATCGATATCGATGCTGATCTGGCCTTAAGCGCTAAAATTGATGCACTTAGAGCCGCCGGTCACGTGGTGGTGCAAGCGCTCGCCGGCGAGGATTTAAGCCTAAATAATTTAAATCATGATGAATTAAATTGTGATCAAAAGTTAGTGCTTTACAATGCTGCCTGGCAACTGGTTGCTAGCGAAACCAGTTAGGCTAGCTGCCATATTAAAATACGTTTTTTACGGTTGCGAGCTTAGCCAGTAAAATTAAAGAATCATCACTAAATCAATACTTAATAAAGTCCCGTTATGGCCAATAATGTAGCAAGCACAAAAATCACACAACTCTCCACAGCTAAGAATGTCGTTGTTATCGGCACGCAATGGGGCGATGAAGGTAAAGGCAAGATAGTCGACTGGCTGACCGATCATGCCCAAGGCGTGGTCCGTTTTCAAGGTGGACATAATGCTGGCCATACCTTGGTCGTCGGCCAAGGGGATGCGCAGCGCATCTACAAACTTAATCTGGTGCCATCAGGCATCGTGCGCTCCGGCGTGAACTGCTATATCGGTAATGGCGTCGTGCTTGATGCCGGCCATTTGTTATACGAGATTGATTCGCTGGAAAAAGACGGTCTCGATGTGAAAAGTCGCTTAAAAGTCAGTCCAGGCTGCCCGTTGATTTTAGATTACCATGTGCGTCTCGATGTGGCGCGTGAGCTAAGACGCGGTGCCGATAAAAAAATTGGTACTACCGGTAAAGGCATCGGCCCGGCTTACGAAGACAAGGTTGCGCGACGTGCATTGCGTCTTTACGATTTGTTCTATCCTGAGCAGTTCAGTGAAAAATTGCGTGACGTTCTCGATTACCATAACTTTGTGCTAACCCAATACCTGGGTGCAGAAGCCGTTGATTTTAACCAGCAACTCGATTCCGCCTTGCAAAAAGCTGATTTGATCAAGCCAATGGTTGCCGATATATCGGCAGCCTTGTATGCAGCCAATGCTGCCGGTGAAAATCTGCTGTTTGAAGGTGCGCAGGGCACATTGCTCGACGTCGATCACGGTACTTACCCCTATGTGACTTCCAGTAACTGCGTTTCCGGCCAAGCTGCAGCCGGAACTGGCGTTGGTCCAAATATGTTGCACTATGTGCTTGGTATTACCAAGGCTTACACCACGCGTGTCGGCGGCGGTCCTTTTCCAAGTGAGCTCGATATTGACAGCGCACTTTGCCCGGGCAATCAAATGTCGGTCAAAGGCCAGGAAATCGGCACGGTGACCAAGCGCAAACGCCGTTGTGGCTGGTTTGATGCCGCCGCATTGCGCCGCTCAGCGCGTATCAATGGTCTAAGCGGTCTGTGTATTACCAAGCTGGACGTACTGGATGGTATTGCCGAGCTGAATATCTGCACCGGCTATATGCTCGATGGCCAGTTAGTAGATTTACTGCCGATTGGCGCTGACGATGTCGCGCGCTGCCAGCCGATTTATGAAACTGTACCGGGTTGGACTGACAATACTTTCGGTGTTAAAACTTGGGAAGGCCTGCCTAAAAATGCGCAGAACTATTTAAAACGCCTGGAAACATTATGCGGTGTGCCGGTAGATATCGTGTCCACCGGACCTGAACGTGATGAAACCATCGTCTTACGTCATCCGTTTGCTTAAGTAATGAAAGCGTTTAATGCTTGCTTGGCCAGTACGACTGCAGATAATAGTTTGCTGTGATTAACTCTACACAGCAGCGCCTGGCGTGGGCAATTACTGGTTCTGGGCATTATCTGCGCGAATGTATCGACATTATTCATACACTGGATAATGTCGACCTATTTCTTAGTAAAGCTGCGGCTGAAGTCATGCAGCAATACGGCTATAAACATAATGTTGGTAAAGTTTTCCACGACAAAACTTCTAGCAGTGTACCGGTTCAATTATTTTACCAAGGCCATTATCACACCTTGGTAATCGCCCCTGCCACCTCAAATACGATAGCAAAAATGGTCTACGGTATATCCGATAATCTGGTAACAAATCTGTATGCTCAGGCCGGAAAAACGCGCGTAAACAGCATTGTGTTTGCGTGTGACACCGCGCCTGAACTAGAGTCAGAAGCGCCGCGCGAGCATATGGTTAAAGTCTATCCGCGTAATATAGACTTGGAAAATATTGCCAAAATTAAAACATTTGAAGCCACCACGCTGGTTGAGGATATGCATAGCTTAAATGCAAGCGTTCAAGCCAGGATGCAAGTTGCGTTGCATCATGCTGATTAATGGCGCGTCGCCATGGCTGAAAATTTACTTTTTTTGACCGGAAAGCTTGCAGAAAGTAGTCTGAAAAAAGTGTTAGATGAAGTGCAAAGCAACCCGAAAACACCAGCTTTCAAATATAGAATTCAGCAGATAGGCGTGTCCGTAGCCGCGCTGATGACTCCTGATCTGATTGCACGCAGACTCAAAGAAACCGGGGGTGCTGATAAGATTATTTTGCCGGGTCTATGTCTTGGCGATATATCAGCGCTAGAAACGCTTTATGGTGTGCCGGTTGTGCGTGGACCTGCTGATCTGAAAGACTTGCCGCAGTACTTTGGGCAGGCTGGAATTACACCTGATTTAAGCCAGTACAGTGTCAAAATATTCGCTGAAATTGTCGATGCTCCATTCCTCGGTGTAGATGCGATTGTGGCGAAAGCGCAGCAGTATCAAGCACAAGGTGCCAATGTCATTGATTTAGGCTGTTTGCCGGCGGTGCCGTTTCCACATCTGGTCGACGTGATCAAACAGCTCAAGCAATTAGATTTTAAAGTCAGCGTCGATTCACTCAATAGCGACGATTTACTCAAAGCCGGGCATGCCGGGGCCGACTTTCTGTTGAGCCTGACCGAAAAAACCTTATGGGTAGCGCATGAAGTCGCTGCTACGCCGGTGTTAATTCCAGCTAAACCACATAGTCTAGCTTCACTTTATCGTGCGATTGAAGCCTGCTTAACAGCAGGCAAAGCCTTTATTGCGGATCCCATACTTGATCCGATTCATTTTGGACTGACCAATTCTATCGTGCGTTATCAGAAGTTGCGTAAAAAATATCCAGCTATTCAAATTATGATGGGTATCGGTAATTTAACCGAATTAACCGATGCTGATACGACCGGTATTAACGCCTTGTTATTCGGCCTGATCAGCGAGTTGAATGTCAATGCCGTGCTCGCGACTTCGGTGAGTCCGCATGCGGTGAACGCCATATTAGAAGCGGACATTGCACGGCGTATAATGCACGCCGCCAAGCTTGATAGCCGCCTGCCGCGTGGCTACAGCAATGGATTGCTAGGCTTGCATGATCGTCGCCCCTTCACCTATAGTGCCGATGAAGTTAAAGCCATTGCCGCGCTGATTAAAGACCCTAGTTTCCGTATTCAGGTCAGTAGCGACGGTGTGCATGTTTATAATCGTGATGGTCTGCATAGCGCGACCGATCCATTTGATCTGTATCCGCATTTGAAAGTGGATGATGATGCTTCCCATGCGTTTTACCTAGGCGTAGAACTAGCGCGTGCGCAAATCGCCTGGCAGCTTAATAAGCGCTATGTACAAGACCAGTCTATGGAGTGGGGCGTGCGTAGCCAAGACATAGATACGCTAGGCAAGGCCTCACACCGTACGGCTTCACTCCAAGAAAAAGCGGCTAAATTAAAACAAAAAGCAGCTGCAGGCATAGAAGCAGACGATAACTCGCCAGCTGGCAGCAAACAGGATAGTGCATGATTTACGAAACAATTATTTCGACGGTCGATGCGCACGGTTTAGCGCATGTAACGCCATTTGGCATACGCTGGCAGGATGACTTGGTGATCATCTCGCCGTATAAACCATCGACCACACTCGCTAATATTTTGGCGACTCAGCATGCGGTGATGAATTTGACCGATGACGTGCGCGTGTTTGCGGCGGCATTAACCGGCCGTAACGCCTGGTCTTTACTGGCAGCGGAAAAAATTAGCGGCTTGAGATTAGCGGCTACGTTAACGCATAAGGAATTAAAGCTAGTGAAAGTAGAAGACGATGCGCTACGCCCACAGCTATTTTTTGAAGTGGTTTATGAGGCGCTACATCGCCCGTTTCAGGGGTTTAACCGTGCGCAAGCTGCAGTGATCGAGTTAGCGGTATTAGTGAGCAGGCTTAAAAGATTACCTATGGAAAAAATTGAACAGGAGCTGGACTATCTCACGATTGCCATCGACAAAACCGCTGGGCCGCGCGAACTTGAGGCTTGGTCATGGTTGCTTGAAGCCGTGACTAATCATCGTGCGGCGATCAATGCGGAGAATATAGCATGACACAGTTACTAATTAGCGTCACCAACATCGAAGAAGCCCAACTGGCTTTGGCGCATGGTGCAGATATTATTGATTTAAAAGATCCGAGCCAAGGCGCACTCGGCGCTTTGCCTTTGCCAACCATAGCCGCAGTCATGACGTTGGTGAATGCGCAAAAGCCGGTGAGTGCAACGATAGGGGATTTGCCGATGCAGCCTGCGGTTATATTGAAAGGAGTTACAGCGCTTATGGCGCTGAAGGTAGATTTTATTAAAATTGGCTTTTTTGCAACAGATGATTATCAGCCATGCTTAACTGCGTTACACCAACTAACGCAAGCCGGCGCTAAATTGATCGCCGTGCTTTTTGCCGATCATAGCTATCACCCTGAATTAATAGCGTCAATCAAACAGGCCGGATTCATTGGTATCATGTTAGATACAGCCAACAAGAATGGACTAACTTTGATGGATCACTATTCAGCGGAACAGCAATTAAAATTTGCGCAGCAAGTTTTTACGCAAGGTCTGTTACTGGGTTTCGCAGGTTCCTTACAATTAAAACATGTGGCTGCGCTCAAGAAAATAAATCCGACTTATATAGGTTTTAGAGGCGGTGTTTGCCACGATAATCAGCGCCAGCTGGGTTTAGATGTGCATAAAATCAAGGCAATACGAACAGCGATGTAAATCTGTTGTAAAAATCTGACAAAATTATAGGTGGAACAACCTATAGCGAGTTCGGAGCATTGCGCTAAATGGATCGAATGCGTAAGATCGGCGCATTGGGGTTTACTTTAGAAATACGTTTAATATGTTTGATTATGTTTAACTATGTTTAATAAGGAGCAAAAAATGAACAAAAATATTATTAATCTTGCTGTTGCCGCGACATTAGGCTTGGCCGCATTTTCAGCAGCAGCAGAAGATATGTACCGCGGTGCTTGGTATGCCGTACCTGGCGTCAGCTATATGGATACAGATAACGATCTAGGCGCTAAAAATGGCGGTGGTGTTTTTCTTAAATTGGGTAAAGAACTTAGCGAAAGCTGGGATATTCAAGGTGGTATCGGTTATAACCGTGCCAGTGAAGATACCGGCATTGCTGGTGTAGACGGTCGTTACAAGCAAACCACTTTAGGCTTAGATGCTTTATACATGTTTAGCCGTGATAAATTTCGCCCATTTTTGGTCGCAGGTTTAGGCGCAGCACACAACAATGTGGATTACTCAATCGCTAACATTCAAAATAAGAGCAAGAATTCCTGGATGGCAAACGTTGGTGTTGGTGCTCAATACTTGTTTAATGACTCGTTTGGTTTGCAAGCTGACCTGCGTCATCAATGGTCACGTTCAAGTGCAAAAGCGCTAGGCACTACGCCAGCTTTTGACACAGATGGCACTATCGGTAATACCTTGCTAAACTTTGGTGGTATATTCCGTTTTGGTGCTCCAGCAGCTATGCCTGTAGTAGCCGCCACACCAGAGCCTATGCCAGTGGCAGCTGCAGAACCTGCACCCGCACCGGTAGCTGCAGTTGAGTCTGAACCATTACCAGCAGCTGCGCCGTGCGTGCCAAAATTTGAAACGGTTACTGTTTCAGCTGAAAAACTTTTTGGTTTTGATCAGGCAAAATTACAAGAAGGTTCTAAGCCTGTGCTAGATGAAGTGGTTGCTAAATTAAAAGCCCATCCAGAGTTTCAATTAGTATTGGTGACGGGTCATACAGACCGTATTGGTTCTGCCGCTTACAATCAAAAACTTTCAGAGCGCCGTGCGCAGGCAGTTAAAAACTACATTGTTTCACAAGGTATTGAAGGCAGTCGTTTACAGGCGGTTGGTAAAGGCATGTCAGAGCCAGTAGAAGCTTGTAGCGGTATTCGTGGTAAAAAATTGGTTGAATGTTTACAGCCTAACCGTCGCGTTGTGATTTCAGCTGAAGAGCAACATAGAGAAGGTTGTAAATAAAATATGATTTATTGCTTGATGTTGAAATTAAGCATCAATATTTAAGTTAAATTTAAGCCGTAAAACTAAAGCCTCGCAATATGCGGGGCTTTTTTATTGGTAAAATGCAAGTTATGCACAATCAATCAATTGACACCCATAGCCATGCCGATCTAGTGATAGAGGCGCGCTGGATAGCCACTGCCAGCGCAGCGCAGCCCTTATTGGAGAACCATAGCCTGGTCATACAGGACGGAGTGATTGTTGCGCTGCTGCCTATAGCTGCGGCTAGACTTAAATATACGGCTACTGATCTGGTGACTTTAGATGATCACCTATTGATACCAGGCTTGATTAATTTGCATACGCATGCGGCCATGAGCCTAATGCGTGGTATTGCCGATGATTTGCCGTTAATGGAATGGCTGACGCTGCATATATGGCCGGCAGAGCAGGCTGTTGTATCTGCGCGTTATGTACAAGATGCCACATTATTAGCCTGTGCGGAAATGCTCAGTGGTGGCATCACCTGCTTTAATGATATGTATTTTTACCCAGAGGCGAGTGCAGCTGCCGCGACTCAGGCCGGCATGCGTGCTAATCTGGGCTTGATCGTACTTGAGCAAGCCTCAACTTACGGCAGTGATGCCGCTGATTATTTGCAAAAAGGCTTTGCTGCGCATGATAGCTGGCGCGGCAATGCGCTAATGAGTTCATCCATCGCGCCACATGCGCCTTATACCGTTTCTAACCGCAGCTTTGAGAGTGTGATTACTTATGCTGAGCAACTCGGCTTGAGCATTCATACGCATTTACATGAAACCCGCACTGAAATTGCGCAGTCTGAAGCACAGTATGGACTGCGACCATTGCAAAGGCTGGCGCAGCTTGGCTTACTGGGTCCGAATTTGCTGGTAGCGCATGGTGTGCATTTACTCGCGCATGAAATTGAACTATTGGCAGAGTACGGCTGCCATATTGCACATTGCCCGATCTCAAATCTGAAGCTTGGCAGTGGTATAGCGCCAGTAGCCGAACTCCTGGCTAAAGGCGTGAACGTTGGCTTGGGTACGGATAGCGTGGCCAGCAATAATCGCTTAGATATTTTCTCTGAAATGCGTTTATGTGCACTATTGGCGAAGGGTGTCAGTGAAGATGCCACGGTGATTGCTGCGCAGCAGGCATTGCAGATGGCGACGATTAACTCGGCTAAAGCGCTGGGTTTAGAGCATAAAATTGGCTCAATTGAAGTGGGTAAACTCGCTGATTTAGCGGCAGTCAGGCTAGGGGATCTGCACAATGCACCCTATTATGATCCAATTTCACATTTGGTTTACAGCTGTGGTCGCGAACAGGTGACGCATACTTGGGTGGCAGGAGAGTTACGTTATAGTCATGGTGTTTATGCCAATATAGAACCAATCGAGTTAAAGGATATTATCAATACATGGCAACCGAAACTAAGGCAGTACAAACATTGAACGCAGACGATCTGGAGTTGCAAAAATTTGCTGAACTTGCACACAAATGGTGGGATATCAATAGTGAGTTCAAACCGCTGCATGAAATTAACCCGCTCAGATTAAACTGGATAGATTCTTTAGCCGATCTTAAAGCTAAGCGCGTGCTTGATGTCGGTTGCGGCGGCGGTATTTTGTCTGAGTCTATGCACTTCAAAGGCGCGAGTGTAGTCGCTATTGATCTCGGTGAAAAAGCGCTCAATGTGGCCAGGTTGCATCAGCTAGAGTCTGGTGCAGCGGTTGATTATCGATATATTGCCGTGGAGCAGCTCGCGCAGGAGCAGCCCGCCAGTTTTGATGTCGTCACCTGCATGGAAATGCTTGAGCATGTGCCTGACCCTGCCGCCATTGTGGCAGCATGTGCCAAGCTGGTTAAGCCGGGTGGCCATGTGTTTTTTTCCACCATTAACCGCAATCCCAAAGCTTATTTATTTGCCGTGCTTGGTGCAGAATATATCTTGAATTTATTGCCTAAAGGCACGCACGATTATGCTAAATTTATCAAGCCGTCAGAGCTTTCCAGTTGGCTGCGCACGACGGATTTAAACATCAGCAGCATGCGTGGCATGAGTTATAACCCGATTACGCAAAACTACACGCTTGGTGATGATGTCTCGGTCAACTACATGCTGCATAGCGTGCGATCTGCATGAGTGTAGTGTTATTCGATTTAGATGGCACCTTAGTTGATACCGCAGCAGATTTAGGTCTAGCCTTAAATCTGCAGCTGCAGCGCCATGGTAAGCCGGCGTTGGCGCTGGCGGCGATACGGCCTATTGCCTCACATGGTTCACGTGGTCTGCTGGAATTAGGTTTTGGCATTACTCCGGCAGACGCTGACTTTGAAGCTAAGCGCATTGAATATCTGGATTTATATGCCACCGTGTTCACCCGGCAACCAATATTTCTAGACGGTATTAGCCAATTGCTGACGCAGTTAGACGCGCACGGCATTAAATGGGGCATCGTCACCAATAAGCCACGTCGTTTTGCGGTCGACCTGATTAAAGCGGTACAGCATGGCGAGCAGAGTTTATATCAAGCTAGCGCTTGTCTGGTCTGTGGTGATGATGCGCAGCAGCCAAAACCGGCGCCAGATACCTTGCTCATGGCCTGCGAGCAGACGGCAAGTGTCGCTAGCGACTGTATCTATGTGGGTGATGCCGAGCGTGATATACAGGCCGGGCGTGCTGCCGGCATGAAAACGGTAGTGGCTTTGTTTGGCTATATTGCAGTGACTGACAGGCCGAGCGAGTGGGGGGCAGATGCGATGATAGACGAGCCGTTAGCGCTGCTGCGTTACTTAAATTAAGCTACGCTTTAAGTTAAGAAGTTTAGCTGCGCTTTAAGTTTAGCTACGCTTTAAGTTAAGCTGCGCCGTTCCATCATGGCCTGGGCGAGAGTGCCGCTATCGACATATTCAATTTCACCGCCCATCGGCATGCCACGCGCAATGCGGCTGGTTTTAATGCCGCGTGCGCGTAGCAGTTCACTGATGTAATGCGCGGTGGCTTCACCTTCAACCGTGTAATTTGTTGCCAGTATCACTTCTTCGACCACGCCATCCTGAGCACGCTTAATCAGCTTGTCCAAGTGGATTTCTTTGGGACCAACGCCGTCTAGCGGCGATAAACGACCCATCAGCACAAAATACATACCGCCGTAAGCACGCGTGTTTTCGAGCATCATCAGATCGGTCGGCATTTCTACTACACAGAGCAAATTCTGCTCACGTTGTGCAGAAGCACACAGCGGACAGATCGCCTGCTCGCTGAAAGTGTTGCATAATTTACAGTGATCCACGACTTGTAAGGCCTGATCCAGCGCAGTGGCTAAGCCGCGCGCGCCTTTTCTATCGCGTTGCAATAGGTAATAGGCCATGCGCTGCGCCGATTTTGGGCCGACGCCAGGCAAGCAACGTAAACTATCGATCAGTTGCTCGAGTGATGGCGGATTTTTCATTAAGGATTGGGCTGGAAGTCGTGCTTAGAACGGTAGTTTCATGCCGGCAGGCATGTAATTTGCCATGCGCGCGCTAGAGATGGCTTCAGCTTTTGCTGTCGCATCTTTTAAAGCGATGACCAGCAGGTCTTCCAAGGTTTCCTTATCATCCATGACGCTGTCGTCGAGGCTCACGCGCTTGATTTCATTTTTACAGGTCATTTGTATTTTGACCAGACCGTTAGCCGCAATACCTTCAACCTCTACGCTGGCAAGCTCATCTTGTGCTTTTTGCATGTTTGCCTGCATTTGCTGCGCCTGCTTCATTAAGTTGCCCATGCCGCCTTTCATCATGTTGCTTTCCTCGCTTAAAATTGTGAATTGTTTTAGGTAATTCAGTTAAATGGGTTTGATGCTGTTGGGAATAATAGAGGCATCAAAATCGCTAAGCAACGCCTGCACAAAAGCGTCTTCTTCGATTGCAGTCTCAGCACCGGCTTGCGCATGGGCTTTTTCTGCAGAGATTTGTTTAGCAGGCGTATTGCCGCTGCCGCCGATGCTAAATTCCAGTTTTATTTTTTTAGCAAAATATTGCGCAATCGCGCTGCTTAGTTTTTCTTGATAATTAGGTAGCAACAGGTGCTTTTGTGTTTCTGGCACGCTCAGTGAAATGCTATTTTCATCATAAGTCACTAGCTCACAATGCTGCGCTAATGCTCTAGCGAGTCCCAGTTTTAACTCGTCTACCAGACCGCGCCAGTTGCCATTAAAATTGCCGCCACTACTTGGCTTATTTTCCGGACTAGTGTCTTCTGCAGCATCGTCTGCGCTATTGTGGTTTGCATGGCTATTGTCCGCAGTCGCCGGCGTCACAGTCACTGCGGCGGCTGGTGCCGGCGAAAAAGCTGCGCTTGGTGTTGTAAGAATAGGCGCGCTGCTGATTGCAGCTTCGGCTGGTTTAGCCGCTACCTGTGGCATGGCAGCAGCTGCGGTTAGCTGCGGTTTTGCGGTCTGCACCTGGCTGTCATTGGGTGTAAACGCCAGCATACGTAACAAGGTCATGGTAAAGCCGGCAAATTCATCCGGTGCGAGGCCAATATCACGCCGGCCTAATAACGCAATCTGGTAATAAAGTTGCAAGGTTTCAGGCTGGATTCTTTGCGCCAAGCCCAAAAGCGCCTCACGCTCCGGCAGATCGTTGGCCACACTGTCGCTGACCGCTTGCGCAATTGCAATTTGATGCAGCAACTGCGCCAAATCACTGAGCGCTGCCTCAAATGACAGGCTGCGATCTTCCATTAATGTAGCGTGTGCGATCAGCTGTGCAGCGTCATTGGCGAGCAAGGCATCAATCAACTGAAATAGATAGCTTTGATCAATGGCGCCTAACATAGCGCGTACTTCGTTTTCGTTGACCGTTTGACCGCCATAGGCAATCGCCTGATCGGTCAGTGACAAGGCATCACGCATACTGCCGGCTGCGGCGCGCGCAATTAAGTGCAGTGCCGTTGCTTCAAACGGAATATTTTCCTGAGCCAAAATATGCTGCAGATGACTAATAATGGAGGTGCCGGCCATCTGCCGCAGATTAAACTGCAAGCAGCGTGACAGCACGGTGACGGGTACTTTTTGCGGGTCGGTCGTGGCCAGTATGAATTTAACATGCGCTGGCGGCTCTTCCAGCGTTTTAAGCATCGCGTTAAATGCACTCTTCGACAGCATGTGCACTTCATCAATGATATAAACTTTGAAGCGGCCGGTCGTTGGCGCGTACTGAGCGTTATCGAGCAAGTCACGCATCGCATCTACTTGGGTATTGCTCGCCGCATCGACTTCAATCAGGTCTACAAAACGGCCGCGGTCGATCTCGGTGCAGGCATTACAGATACCGCAAGGCGTGGCGGTGATGCCGGTTTCACAGTTAAGTGATTTAGCTAAAATGCGCGCAATCGTGGTTTTACCTACGCCGCGGGTGCCGGTAAATAGATAGGCGTGATGTAAGCGATTTTGTTCAAGTGCATTAGTCAGTGCGCGCACGACATGGTCTTGGCCGACCAGGGTTTCAAAAGATTTTGGACGCCATTTGCGCGCCAGTACCTGATAACTCATAAGACTTGCTCACTCAATAGGGTCAATGCAAATACTTTCATAGAGAACATACTACGCCTGCCCAGCTTTTAGTTGCGACTGCCCAGCTTTCAGTTGCGACATCTTGGCGCTGGCTTTAATGGTCACTGTACTCAATGAGGACGGTGCCATCTAAGCTGCGTGTGAACTTTGACACTTTTTACTGAGGAGGCGAGCCTTACCCCCGGCACTTGATTCATAGTTGTGGCTGCTTGCTTCCGCATCTGACCAGATTGGCTATTGCACAATGCGGGGAGGCCCGCCAAATGCAATTTTACAATACTTTGCTGGTTTAGCCGCACATCACGACAGGATTTTTTTGCATAGGTGCTATTAGTGACTGTTTCATTGGACCTGTGTTGACAATAATGCACAGTGCTGCATGGATTAAGCTTTATTTCATACAAAGGCGCTTAATTTTTAGCGTCTAAAAATTGCTGCTTGATGGCGAGTATTTCGTCAAAGTCCGTAAAAAAGGCATCGATACACGCCGGATCGAAGTGCAATCCGGCCTGGTCACGTAATAATTTAGCAGCAACCTCGACGCGCCAGGCTTTTTTATAAGGGCGTGCGCTGGTTAGGGCGTCAAAAACATCGGCGACGGCGACGATACGTCCAAACAGTGGAATGTCATTGCCGGCCAAGCCTCGAGGATAACCACTGCCATCAAATTTTTCGTGATGCGTGTAGGCAATTTCTGCGGCGATCTTGAGTAGGGGCGAACGGCTGTTATTGAGTATCTCAAAGCCGATCAACGCATGCTGCTGCATGATGCCTAGTTCGCTGACACTGAGCTTGCTGGGTTTAAGCAAAATGCTATCCGGCGTGCCTACCTTGCCGATGTCATGCATGGGTGCGGCTTCAAATAGCAAATCCTGCTGCGCTAGCGATAAGCCAAGCACACGGGCGATGTGTTTGCAGTAATGCGCCATGCGCATAATATGGGCGGCGGTACCGGCATCACGGAATTCGGCGGCTTTGGCCAGGCAAAAAATAGTTTCGCGCTCCTGTTCCACTATTCTAGTTGTCGCTTTGCGTACTTCTTCGGCCAAGCCGGCGCCATGATCCAGTAGTTTTTTACGACTCTGGCGCAAAGCCAGCATGTTTCTGGCACGGGCGACAAATTCGCTATTGTCTAGCGGTTTATTCAAAAAATCAGTCACGCCGCCAACCAGTGCTTTATGGCGCACGCTGCTGTCGCTGCTATCCGTGATCATCAGTACCGGAATAGCCTCATAGTTGGCAAAACCGCGAAACTGCTGGGTAAATTCGATGCCGTTCATGTCGGCCATGGCGTAATCAACCACTACTAAATCCGGTTCATTGTCCCGGCACCAGTCCAGCGCGGCGTAGGCATCGGTAAAGGCTATCGATTCATATTCCGGCACTTTTTTCATCAGGTGCTGCAACAAGGTGATGTTGAGTGGTGTCTCGTCAATGATCAGGATGCGCATATAGCCTCGTCGGCATGGTTCAGTGTTGGCATGATTCAGTCAATGCTGGGGGGTATAAAAGTTAAAGTGCAAAACGCAGCGCTTGGTATTGATCGCTGTGACATAGCCGGCTTGACGCTCACGCAAGCGCGTTTCATGCTCTGCGCTTTATGTTATTGCGTCTCAGCCATAGTTTGGCATATAAAGACGCTGACCTCGTTATTCTGAACAGCTATTGCGGCAAAATTATGCATTTGTTTGGCGATAAATACGGATTTAGCGCTATTGATGACTGCGTTTAAGTAATGGAGCGTGCTCACTTTGTAGGCGCCAGTTAATATTGACCAGCGCTATTTTGCATCGACGGTGGCTAGCTGCTTTCTTTTAGTCACTGGCAGCGAGCAATCTACTTACTGGCAATATCCGTTGTTATAATAGACATTGCCGTCAAAAACTTTTGCCAAAGTCTATCGCGGCTAGCAGCAAAATTTAACGCTTGGTTTTTTACAGTTTTATACACGAATAAAGGTAGTCAGAATGTCTGCACTTTCTGATCATAGTTTGCGGTCTGATCCTAGTATGCTGTTAGATCCAAGTATGCTGTTAGATCATCGCATGCTGTTAGATGCACTGCTGCGCGGCGTGTCAGACGAGGTCTATGTGTTCGATGCGGCCCCGATGCAGCTACTGGCCGCCAGTGCCAGTGTTTTAGCCAATAGCCAGCAAAGCCTGGCTGCACTGCAGCAGCTGCCTTTGGAAAGTTTAGTCGGCGTCAGTCAGCACGAGTTACGCCGTTATACAGTTGACCATACTACGTCTACTGAGTTTGGGTACTTGCAGCCAGCCCAAGCCGCAGCGGCGACCTTAATTGAACACAAGTTGCTGCGCGTTATGACCATCCCATCGGCTACGCAGACCTTGCTGCTGCTCTTTAAAACGGCCGCGATAAAACCTGCGGCGGTTAATGCCGGCTACCAGCAGCCCGCGCTCGATGGCAGTGAGGCGCTGTTTTATGCCATGGTTTCCAATACGCCGGGCTTGGTGTTTCAGTTTGAGCGTGCGCTAAATGGTGAAGTGAGTTTTGTTTATCTGAGTGAAGGCTGTCAGGCTTTGCTCGGTTTGAGTGTGGATGAACTAAAGCAGCAGCCGCTGCTGTTTTATGCCTTAATGAACAGCCGCGACCGCGACACATTGCGCCGACGGCTCACATTGTCTGCGCTTAATCTCAGTCTGCTGGATTGGGAGGGCCGGGTATGGATAGACGGCTGGCATGATATCAAGTGGATCAATGTGCGCGCTTTTCCACGCTTGCTTGCTAATGGCAGCATTCAGTGGGTGGGCATTATGATGAATATCACGCAAAGCAAGAATGAAAAGCATGAGATTGAACAGTCGCGGCGTGATCTAGCGCAGTTAACAGCGCATATGGAGCAGATCAAGGAAGATGAGCGTAGCCGTATCGCGCGCGAGATACACGACGATGTCGGTGGCAATTTAACCGTCATTAAAATCGGCCTGGCCGCCATCATTAATCGGCTTAAGCCGGAACAAAGCGCTTTACTGGCTCAGGCACAAAGCTTGGAAGCCATAGTCGACAATACCTTTTCTGCGGTACATCGCATTGCCAGTGACTTAAGACCGAGCGTGCTCGATCTGGGTATTGTCGCCGCGCTTGAATGGCAGTGTCGCGAATTTGAACGGCAACTGGCTATTCCGTGCCAGTTTTCAAGCGCGCAAGCAGAAATTGACGTAACTATAGAGCAGGCGATTACCTTATTTCGCATTTGTCAGGAATCGATGTCGAATATTGCCAAGCATGCCCATGCTGCGCAGGTAGCGGTAGATTTAACGGCGAACGCTAATGAAATCGTGATGACCATTAGCGATAATGGAGTTGGCATCAACTCCGCCGATGCGCTCAAAGTGAATGCCTTCGGTTTACGCGGCATGCAAGAACGCGTGACAGCGTTGCAAGGTAGTTTTAGTATTGCAAATACGCGCTTGCCGGGCACGCTGACCACGGTTCGGCTGCCAGTTTAGAAAGTCGGTGTTTTTAGTTTATACAGCTTAAGGTTTATACGGCACGAATTATGGTTAAAAAATACACAATTAAAGTCATTATCGCGGATGATCATGCAATATTGCGCGCCGGACTGCGCCAGGTGCTGGCTGAAACCAAAGACATTGTGGTGGTAAGCGAGGCCGAGAACGCGGCCGAGGCGATCAAGCTCGGTTGCCAGCCCGGTGCCGACGTGATCTTGCTCGATATTACCTTGCCAGATCGCAGCGGCATGGATGTGCTTAAATATATCAAGCGTGAAAATAGCCATATCGCGGTATTGATGCTGTCTATGCATAAAGAGGATCAATACGCGGTGCGTGCATTAAAGGCAGGTGCAGCTGGCTATCTGTGCAAGCAGAGCGCCGCCTCCGAACTGGTGAATGCAATTTATACCGTCGCCAAAGGCCGGAAATATATCTCCGCTGAAGTGGCTGAAATCTTGGCAAACCAGATCAGTATGGACAGTCAGCAGGCGCCACATGAGCTGTTATCAGATCGCGAATTTCAGACGCTGACCATGATCGCCTCCGGGCTGTCGGTCGGTGAAATTGCCGAAAAGCTGTCGTTGTCGGTGAAAACAGTCAGCATGTACCGCACGCGTTTGCTCGAAAAAATGCAGCTGCGGCATAATGCTGAGCTCACGCATTACGCATTTAAAAATATGTTGGTTGATTAAATTTTAGGTCCGCGCTTTCTGCAGCTAGTCAGCTAGCGCATCTATCATTCGAGTTTACTCAAGTACTCCAGTTTATTTAAGTACTCCAGCTTATTCCAGGCTGACTTTTCATAAAACTTTACAGCAATTGCTGCCGTGAGCACAATCTCCAGCTAATTTAGCGGCCTTGCCCCATTTAATACTGTCGTTTCTAGGCTTTCTGCCCAATTGAATGAATTTAGGCTACTTTTAGCCCTCTGTTTCTGCTCTGCCGCGCACTACATGTTTTTAATAATGTATCTAAGCCAAGGTCCATGATTTTTAGGCATATTTTTAGTCGGCGTTATTAGGCAGACGAGCATATATACAAGAATGCAGGCAGTTAAAACCGCCATTTAAGTATAAGACGCAGCATAAGAAGGTAATTGATGATGGACGCAGAAAACACAAAAAAAACAAAAAACACAGAAAAAAACAGTCCAGCAGTCAAGACTTCCGCGCCTGAAATGCCAACTAAAACTATAAAAAATGGCAAGCCCAGTGCGGCGGAAATGAATGCCTTGGCGCAGGCTTTTAATCAAAACTTATTAGCCATAGCCGAGCCGCTGGCAATCAGCATAACGCAGCGTTTTCCTGCGCATGGCTGGGGCTGGAAAGTGCTCGGTGCTATTTATCAGCAGCAAAGTTTGCTGGAGTCGGCATTAAAACCGTTGCAGTTGGCGGCGGAATTATTGCCGCAAGACAGTGAAGCGCAGTACAACCTGGCTAATTATTTTTATGATCAGCTACAATTAGATAACGCGGCGCGCTACTATAAAAAAGCCATCAAGCTGGCGCCGAAATTTACGAAGTCACATTACAACCTGGGTAGTGTGTTTAAGGATCAGGGCTTGTTTAATGATGCTGCCGTGCATTACAAGCTAGCCTTAAAAATTGATCCGCACAATGTGGCGATGAATTTTAATTTGGCGCTGATGCTTTATGAGCAAGCAGATTTTGCCGGCGCCATCAATTACTATCAGCGCGGGCTGAAATTGCAGCCAGATGCGGCGCAGGCAAATCTTAACTTGGGGGCAAGTTTTAAGGCGCTGGGAGATTTAGAGCAAGCAAAATATTATTACCAAAAAGCGCTCAGCATTAACCCGGATTATATCGACGCCTACAATAATTTAGGCTTGGTGTTTAAAGAGCTGGGTGACGCAGTAGAAGCTGAACATTGCTATCGAACCGCAATCGCCATCGAGCCCAACTATGCTGCCGCCTACAATAATCTAGGCCTTTTATTTAAAGAGCAAGATAATGTAATTGAAGCGGAGTCCTGCTATCTTAAAGCACTGCAAATAGATCCGTTACGTGCCGTTTCTTACAATAATCTAGCGACAATTTATCGGGATCAAGGGCGCTTAGCCGAATCTGAACATTGTTGCAGAAGTGCTATTAAAATAAAGCCAGATTACGGCATTGCTTATAGCAATCTTGGACTTGCCCTGGATAGCATGGGGCGTCATGCGGAGGCGGAAGCTGAGTTTGAGCTGGCGCTGCAATATGAGCCAGACAATATTATCGTGCTTAGTAATTATGCGGTGACCTTAAATACATTGAGCCAGCTCAGCAAGGCTGAGCTTTTATTAAAAAAAGCGCTAGCTATTTTTCCTGAATTTATTAATGCTCACGTCAACCTTTGTGTTAATCATTTGGCTCAAGGTCGCATTAGCGAGGCAAAAGCCGTCTGTTTAAAAGCTTTGCAGATTGAGCCGGAGAATATAGCGGTATGGAACAGTCTGTTGTTTGCGATGAATTATGCGGCAACGTCGACGCCTGACGAGTGTTTAGAGCAAGCACGTCAGTTTGGCCAGATTGTCGCTTTAAAAGCCAAAAATCCGTTCACCGCCTGGCAGTTTGATCCAGCAGCTAAGCGCCTGCGTGTAGGCTTGGTATCAGGTGATTTACGCCTGCACTCGGTGGCCTATTTTCTGCAAAATCTGCTGCAACATATTGATCCAGCAGTGATAGAGCTGTTCGCTTATTCAACCGCTAACAGTGAAGACGATATGACGGCGCGCCTCAAGCCGTATTTTTCAGGCTGGAAGTCCCTGGCTGGACTGACGGATCAAGTGGCGGCACAACTGATTCATGATGATGGCTTGCATATCTTGCTGGATTTATCCGGCCACAGCAGTGGTAATCGCTTGCCTGTATTTGCCTGGAAACCGGCACCGGTGCAAGTGAGCTGGTTGGGTTACTTTGCAACCACCGGCCTAGAAGCCATGGATTATTTTATCGCCGATGAAGTTGGCGTGCCTATAGCTAATCAGTCGCAATTTGTGGAAAAAGTAAAATATTTAGCCGATACCAGGTTATGTTTCACCGCACCTGATGCGGATATCGCCGTTGCAGCATTGCCCGCATTGACTAATGGCTATATTACCTTTGGCTGTTTTCAGAATATGGCCAAAGTAGGGGATGACGTGCTCGATTTATGGGCAGAAGTCATGGCTAAAATTCCCAGTTCAAGATTACGCTGGCAATGTCGATCGTTCAGAGATGACAAGGTGGCCGCTGGGCTTAAGAAAAAATTAATTAAGCGTGGCATAGCTAGCGATAGAATTACTTTGCTGGGGGCGACGCTACGCGCAGCTTATTTAGCAGCGCACGCCGAAGTCGATTTCATGTTGGATACGTTCCCGTTCACTGGCGGTACCACTACCTGTGAAGCTTTATGGATGGGAGTTCCTACCTTAACGCTAGCGGGCAATAGCCTGATCTCGCGCCAAGGCGCTAGCTTAATGTCAGCTGCCGGTCTTGCTGACTGGGTGGCCGAATCTCAAGAGGACTATATTAATAAAGCCGTATTGCTGACCAATCATGTTGAGCAGTTAGCAAAGTTAAGAGCTGGGCTCAGAGCGCAAGCGCTCGCTTCAGCGTTGTTTGATGCCGCGCGTTTTGCTAAAAATATGCAAGGCTTGCTGTGGAAAATGTGGCATGAGCACCAAGGCACAGCGCCGATGCTGGCACCCGTTGCCGATACAAGCGCTGCCTCGGTAACAGCAGCCGATGTAGATTCAACACTGAAGATTAAAATTATCACTGCGAGCAAACTTACGGAAGCAGATTTCTGGAGCAAAGCCGCGCTCGGGCTCTCACTTAAGCGCCATCTGAAAATGGATGCAAGGTTATCGGTTGAAGCCGCGTTTGCCAATGCACGCGGTTTATCTGAGCTATTTAATCAGGCGATAGCGCGTGCTGACGACGATGATATTCTGGTGTTCATGCACGATGACGTGTGGCTAGATGAAGCCAATTTTGCCGATGCGGTCATTGCCGGGCTGGCGCATTATGATGTGATCGGGGTTGCCGGCAACCGCCGCCGGCTAGAAAACCAGCCGGGATGGGCTTTTGTTGATGCCGCCTTTACCTGGGATGATAAAGTTAATTTAAGCGGTAGCATCGCCCATGGTCAGAATGCGTTTAGTAAACCAGAGAATTTTGGTGAAACGCCGGCTGCATGTGAGTTGTTAGACGGCGTTTTTATTGCCAGCAAAAAAAGTAGTCTTAAACAGGTGCAGTTTGACCCGCAGTTTGATTTTCATTTTTACGATATGGATTTTTGTCGCAGCGCGCGCAAAGCTGGCCTTAAGCTCGGCACCTGGCCGATCAAGCTCACCCACCAAAGTGGCGGTGCATTTGGTAGCGCGCAGTGGCGAGCTAAATACCAGCTCTACAAGAATAAGTGGGAACCGGGCGCTGTAGCCCACCAGCTTATTCCGGCTGATAAGGCATTAACGGAAAGAGCGCTAAATTTGCAGCAGGCGATGAACGAAGTGTTACAAATGGCGTTGCAGCATCAACATGCCGGCCGCTTAGAGCAGGCAGAAAACTTGTATCTGGAAATTCTCAACATCGAGTCCAATCATGCCGAGGCCAACCACAATCTGGGCGTCATTGAAGCACAGCTAAACGGCGCGCTGCTGGCGCTGCCTAGACTCGAACTCGCCGTGCAGGCCCAACCGGAAAAGGAGCAGTACTGGCTAAGTTATATAGATGCGCTGATGCAGTCTGGGGCTACGGATGCCGTAGCAGACGCCATTGAATTAGGATGCAAATATGGGTTGAGCCGCGAGACGGCACAAATGCTGGCGGCAGAGTTTGTGCTGGCACATGAGCTGGCATCGACTCAAGGTTCAGGCAACGACATGCCTTTTGCGATGCATATTCATCAGATCTATTACTCAGAACAAACACAGCGCGACAATGACCCAGGCTTTATTGGACTTAATAACCTGGCTAATGAGCGGCCTGACTGGCGCGAATACTGGCCGATCAGAAACTATTTATTGAATACCAGCCTCAATGAAAACGATTATTATGGTTTTTTCTCACCAAAATTCAACGCCAAGACCAAGCTGGATGCGGCAAGCGTATACGAATTTGTAAGCACGCATGCATCTGCAGCCGACGTATTTCTGTTTTCGCCGTTCTTCGATCAAGGTGCTTTCTTTCTGAATATTTTTGAACAAGGTGCAAAGGCGCACCCTAGCATCATGCATGCATTCGAAGGCAGTGTGGCGATGATTGCGCCTAGTGTCAATCTGGCAACATTGGTGATGGATTCGCGTAATATCGTATTCTGTAACTACATCGTGGCGAAACCAGTGTTCTGGAAGGCCTGGTTAGAAAGCTGCGAGTTGATTTTTGCAGAAGCTGAAGCCAATAAAACCGCATTAGGCAAAAGCCTGAACGCTGTTGATAATTATGACGGAGGTGTTGCACCAAGCAAGGTGTTTGTCATCGAGCGCGTCGCATCGATGCTAATGACTACCCAGTCGAATTGGAAAGTGCAAGCTTACAACTCAACTTTACTGCCATATAGTAATGCGCGTGTTGCAAAATATCCGCAGGAACTGCTGCACATGGATGCGTTGAAGATTGCCAGTAGCAATCAGGATAATGTAGAAAATTTGGCAATGTTTTTGCAAATCAAGCAGCAGGTAAATATAAGCATGAGTTTAGAAGACGCTACGCAGTTAGAGCAGAAAATGCATGAAGTGTTAAAAGTGGCATTAGCGCATCAACAAGCTGGCCATATAAAGCAGGCAGAAAGTCTGTATCTGGCAATGCTCAATGCCCAACCCAAGCATGCGGAGGCTAATCATAATCTAGGCATCATTGAAGCACAGCTAAATGGCGCGCTTGCAGCCTTGCCCAGACTGGAGCTTGCCGTGCAGGAGCAACCTGAAAAAGAGCAGTTCTGGGTGAGCTATATTGACGCGCTGATGCAGACCGGGGCTACCGACACGGCAGTCAATGCCATTGAAACAGGGCAAAAATTCGGGCTACGCAAGCAGACCGCACAAATGCTGGCTGCTGAGTTTGTTAAACAAATGGAGCGTGATCAATTATCAGTAGCGCCCGCTAGTGGCGGTAGTGAAATGTTGATCACGCTGATTCCTGCTTACAAGACTCAATATATCGCTGAGCTGCTGTTGAGCCTGACCACACAAACCTATAAGAATTTCAAAGTCATTATTTCAGATGACAGTCCCAATGCTGAGGTGACCGCGCTGATCTCGCAACCACAGTTTGCGCCGCTATTAAAAAAATTGAATTTGGAGGTGATCGCGGGGCCGAAACAAGGCTCATTTGCGAATGTAGTCAATTTGCTCAATCGCTGGAATCAATCTACGCCTTATGTGCATATACTGTTTGATGATGATTTGATTTACCCAACTTTTTATCAACAGCATTTAATGGCGCATACTAAAGCTAATGTCGGCACCTCCGTCAGTTACCGCTGGGTTGGCAATGAACACGCGGTACCAGTATCCAGCCCTGCACTGCCGGCGTTTCTGGATGAAAATGACGCGAGTGTGTTGCTAGTAGATGCTGACCAGCTGTTCCAGAGTGTAGTGCCAGATTGTACCAATTGGCTCGGTGAGTTTAGTAATACCGTATATTCAGCCGATGTAATTTTGAAAATTAAAGCGCAGTCCTTAAATGGAATTCCGTATCACGGGCTGGGTGATATCGGTTTGTTGCTGCAAGCATCTTTGTCGTCCAAGACCGCCATTATTAAACAGCATCTGGGTGTATTCAGGATGAATCCTCACCAAAATACCGGTAATTTTTCGTCTATAAGCTTTAGATGTGCTTATGTGGCATGGATAGCATTAGCCTTAAGTAGCTATGAATTAGGGAAAATCGATGTCACGCAAGCTAAACGTGCCATCGATAAAATTGGCAGTGCGATTCATCATCATTTTCAAGGTGTAGACGAGATGCTGGATTTTGTCAGGTTACAACAGCGCTATGCGGTGGGAACTGATAACTACAAATCATCTTTTTGTAAACTATGGGACGCAATGCTGCAGCAAGATAGCGGCTGGGTTGCTGCCAATGATCAAAGTGGCAAACAAACGCTAGCGAGTTTGAGTGCTGAGGTCTTAGCATGATGCAGAAGAAAGTGTTGCTGGTTGGCAGCAGCTTTAGTGCGGTGGCCATACTTTTTGTGTTGAAAAACCAGCATCTGCATGTTTCGGTTTGTGGCAATGATCCGGCTGATCCATGTCATCAATATGCCGATGCCTCCTATTTTATTGATTACTCGGATAAAGAGGCACTCAGTAAGCTAATCGCGCAGGAGAAATTTGATTTCATTGTGCCTTCATGCAACGACTACGCTTATATGTCTTGCGCTTGGGCCGCAGAGCAGATGGGCTATGCCGGATTTGACGCATTTGATGTTGCTTCAATACTGCATAACAAAAACCTGTTTAGAGCCTTTAGCCAGCAGCATGCCTTAGCAACACCCAGGTTTTTTCATCTAGGCGCAAATCAAACAATGCCGCCTTTGGCGTTGAGTTACCCGTTACTGGTTAAGCCGGTGGATAGCTTTAGTGGCCGTGGCGTCAGTAAAGTCAATAATGCGGAGGAATTGTCCGCAGCCATAGACAGTGCCATACACAGCTCGCGCTCAGCCGAGATTGTCGTTGAGGAGTTTGTTGACGGTGACTTGTATAGCCATTCTGCCTTTATCCAGAATGGGCAGATTGTTTTCGAGGTTTTTGCTGATGAATTCTGCACGGTTTATCCTTATCAGGTGAACTGTTCAAATCATCCCTCGAGGCTGGCGGCATCAGTTAAACACAAGGTCAGTGCCTCAATGCAACAACTGATCAGTTTGCTTAAGCTTGAGGATGGGTTGCTACACACCCAATTTATTGCCGGACCCGATCAATTCTGGATTATTGAATGTATGCGCCGCTGCCCAGGCGACTTATATGGCAACATGATAACGTTATCCACCGGTGTCGATTACGTGGATTTATATACCCAGCCGTTCATTAAAAAAACCATATTAGCCGAGCAAATTGAAGCAAACACTGAAATTAAATGCATAGGCCGCCATACTATTTCTGTGACCGAACCGACGATTACTTTGAGTTTTTCGCATAATATCCCGTCAAAAATGACGCAGATAGTGCCATTAAAATGTAGTGGCGAAGCGCTGGCTAGCGCGCCCTATGATAAGTTGGCGATAGTGTTTGTCGAATATCATGATCAAGCTCAAATGCTTAGCGTCACACCACAGCTAGCCCAATTTATTACTATTCAAGCGCATAAGGAAAAATTATTTTGAATACGGATACTGCCACTTTGCAAGCGACCGATATATCAGGCGCTAGTGGAAAATTGCGCTTAGGCTTTGTCGGCGGTGCTTTTGATTCTGCCGTGGGGCGTGTACATAGAATAGCGCTTGAAATGGATCAAAGGTTTGAGCTGGTTGCAGGTTGCTTCAGTCGCGTTGACAGTAAAAATAAACAAACCGCTCAACTGTATGGTGTTGACCTGGCGCGGACTTACCTTGATTTAGAGTCGCTGCTTAAAAATGAGTCAGAAAACTTAGACGCTATTGTAATTTTGACCCCGACAAACCAGCACAAACAACAAATTAAGGCGTGCCTAGTTGCTGGCATGCCGGTTATCTGCGAAAAAGCATTGGTTACTTCGGTCGCCGATGCAAAAGAGATAAGCGGCTTAATAGATGCTGGCCGCGGGTTTCTTAACGTGACTTATAACTACACCGGCTACCCCATGCTGCGCGAGTTTCGCGCGATGGTGCAGGCGGGTAAATTAGGCAGGCTAGAGCAGATACACATCGAAATGCCGCAAGAAGGTTTCGCCAAACTGGCAGTGGACGGCAGCCCAATCGTACCTCAGGCATGGCGACTGCATGATGACGGCGTGCCCACCGTTGCGCTCGATCTGGGGGTGCATGTACATTCCATCGTTAAGTTTTTGACTAGCCAGTATCCACAGGAGCTGGTTGCCGTGAGTAACACCTTTGGTAACTTTAACCAAATTGTGGATAGTGTTAGCTGTATTGCTAAATATAGCGAAAACCTGGTGTGTAATATCTGGTTTTGTAAGACTGCCCTAGGCCATCGTAATGGCTTAAAAGTCCGGCTGTACGGTAGCCATGGCGCTATAGAGTGGTACCAGGATAACCCTGAGTACCTGAGCGTTACTGATCAGCATGGCCGAAAAAGTACGATTGATCGCGCCGATCCAGGCGTGACCATCACCAATCAAACGCGATACAACCGTTTTAAAGCCGGCCATCCTGCAGGTTTTATTGAGGCTTTTGCCAACTGCTATTACGATATCGCCGATTCCCTGCTTGACTATAAGCTAGGTCGACAGCCGCTAGATAATCCTTATGTTTTCGGGGTTGAAGAAGCACTGGAAGGACTTGCTATGCTGGAAGCAATTGCCGCATCCTCTAAAAACAGAAGCTGGGTGAATGTGCAATGAATCCCTTAATCATCACAACGCCTAATGAGCAAAATTTTGCGGAGCAGGCCAAGCAATTCTGTGACAAGTTTCTTGGCGAGACTGATCGCCCTAAGTATATTCTGGGGCGCAATGTCTATGCGCAGAATATTTTAAACGCCGTTGCCATTGAGGCTTTTGTTGATGACTTTAGCGCAGATAAAACCTATTTGGGGCGCCCAGTCATTAAAACCGATGCCGTGCCGCTCAATGCGCTGCTATTGATAGCCTCTGGCGGTAAACCATTATCGGCCAGGGACAAAATTAAGCGTCTCGGTATTGAGTGTCTGGATTATTTTGCCTTTTTCAAATTTTCGAATTTGCCGCTCACCGATATTATTTTCAATGAGGGCTTTGAACAAGACTTTGTAGAAAATGCAGCGCAATATGCGTGGATCTACAACTTACTGCATGATGAAGAATCCAAGCTGAGCTTTAAAAAACTGCTGAGTTTCAGGCTGAAATATAATCTCGACTTACTCGCCGGCTTTAGCGCTAGAGAGAATGAGCAGTATTTTGAAGAGTTTTTACAATTAAAACCTGCGCATGAAACCTTTGTCGATATCGGCGCGTTTGATGGGCTGACTAGCCTCGAGTTTATCAAACGATGTCCGCACTATCAGGCCATACATATTTTCGAACCAGAACCATCTAACTTTGACGTATGTGTCAATAAGCTCAGTGGATTGGGCAATATAAAATTTCATCAGCTCGGACTCTCCAATAAAAAAGCGACGCTTAAGTTTGATGTCAATGCCTCCGGTTCTAAGGTGGTTACAGATGGCGCAATGACGATTAATGTCGAGCGACTGGACGATGTTATAACGGAGCCGGTGACATTTATTAAAATTGACATAGAAGGTTATGAGTCTGCGGCGTTGGCAGGCGCTAGCGATACCATCCGTAAATACCATCCGCGTCTGGCGATTGCGGTTTACCATCAGGCTGGCGATTTCTGGAAGATACCTCAGCAGGTGCTCGCTATACGCAATGATTACAACATATACCTACGTCATTACACCGAAAGTATTTATGAAACGGTGATGTTTTTTGTGCCGGTATAATATTGGCGATAGTGTCCGGATTGATGCAGACTGCTTACCACGTTGGGATGAAAAAAATGTCATTAGATGACTGTCGAATTATAGAATTACCTAAAATTAGCGATCCTAGAGGCAACCTGTCTTTTGTGGAAAGTAATAATCAGATCCCGTTTGCCATCAACCGTGTCTACTACGTTTATGATGTGCCCGGCGGCACCGACCGCGGTGGTCATGCACACAAAGGCTTGCATCAGCTGATTATTGCCATGTCAGGCAGCCTCGATGTAACCTTGGATGATGGTAAAAATAAAAAGAAATTCCACTTAGCGCGCTCCTATTACGGTTTGTATGTCGCGCCGATGATGTGGCGCGAGATAGACAACTTTTCATCAGGATCGGTACTGATGGTACTGGCGTCTAATATATACAGCGAAGATGATTATTATCGCGATTATGATGATTTCATGCGCGCAAGATGGGGCGGTAATCAGGCCTGACGGTTGCGTCGTAGCGGCCATTTAATTGGCCTTTAGATAAGCTACGTGTTGCGGTCGGGGTCAACTAGGTTAAGGCCTGCACCGAGCGCCAATCAGTTGCTAAACACGCGACTAAGCAGACTGCAGCTATTGATTGGCGAGTGCGTAAGTTTCTGGCGTGCCTATATCCAAAAACGTTGCGCTGGTGTGATAGGTGTAAATCTGGCCTACTAACCGATTCAGCACCTCGGTACTAAAATCTTTCGGTGCGATTAATTGCGTACGCAGTGTATCTAATAACTTGGCCGATAATATATACACCGCACCGTTGGCGAGATTGCCCGGCGGCTGGGCCACTTTTTCATGAAAGCCGATGACCACGCCACGCGCATCTAGCTCAACAATGCCGCATGATGCAGGTTGATCGGTACGAAATGTCATCATCGTCATCACGCATTCTGCGGGCCGGCTCAGATGCGCTTCTATAAAGGCGGCGAAGTCGGCCAGGCAATAGTTGTCGGCATGAATCAGCAGACCGTCTTCTTCTTCAAAAAAATGCAGATTTGCCATGAGTGTGCCGGCGGTGCCGTGCAGTGCTTGCTCATAGACTAATTCGACCTGGTCGCGATAAGGGCTGCTTGCGATATACGCATCGACTTGTTCCGGCAGATAGTGGGTGTTGATTAAAACCGGCCCGATGCCGGCTTGCGTCAGCCGCTGCAGCCAGATAGCTAACAGCGGCTGTCCCTTAATCGGGACCAGGCATTTGGGCGTGCTATTGGTCAACGGCCGTAAGCGTGTGCCCAGACCTGCGGCTAACAACAAGGCGCGCATCAGCTTAACTCGTGTAATAGTTCTTCTGGGCGTAGCGGCGTGTTGCCAACTCGACCCACTTGCACCGCCGCAGCCAGAGAGCCCAGACAAGCGGCTTCCCAGATCGTGCCGCCACAGGCCAAGGTCATCGCACTAGTAATCAACAATGAATCGCCGGCACCTGCCACATCCTTGGGTGCGCTATTAAGCGCTTTTACGCGGTCAGTTAACCAGCCACTGCCTTGATTGTCACCTGCAGCATGGACCATTAAGCCTTCTTCCCCGAGTTTAAGCAAAATATTATGTGCCGATGCTTGCTGGCGCAGCTGTTCTGCCAATACCACCAGACCATCCTCGCGGTTGCGGGTGCTGATACGCGCTTCGCGCTCGGTGGGTGTTAATAGATCCATGCCTTTAAAACGGCTGATATCACCGACTTGTGATGACGACTGGCTATCTGCAGCTAATAATATGCCGCGACTTTTTGCCATGACGATGACCTGATCGACTAATGTTTGTGGCAAGCAGCCATAGTTAAAGTCAGACAGCACGACTAAGTCGGCGCCGATAAGCGCTTTTTTAATTGCAGCCAGCATCTGCTTCTGTAGCTTTGCAGAGATGGCACCTTGATGCAGGTGGCTCACGCGCAGCAAACTTTTGCCTTTGCAGCGATAGCGCTGTTTAAGCGTGGTTGGCCGGCTATCATCAACCAGCAATTGCGCATTCACGCCGGCAGCGGATAAGCCGGTTAGTGCATAGTCACGTGAGGCATCTTGTCCAGTAACCGAAATAAATTCTACGCTGGCACCTAAACCGGCCGCGTGTGCGGCGACGATGCCGGCGCCGCCGATAAAGCGCTGCGAGTCGATCGGGGTGACGACGATGGTTGGGTCTTCCTGCGACATGCCTAGCGGTTGGCAGGTAATGTATTCATCAATAATGAGATCACCGACTACGCAACACTTGAGCGTTGAAAATTGACGTAGTAAATCCGCTAAGCGCGCGGGCGTGATCTGATGCCGCTTCAGGTAATCATATGGCAGGCCGATGGTGTGGGCGTCGAGATTTTGAAATTCTTTACGAATCAAATCAAGGGAAGAGAATATGGTTTCGCCGGAGCTAAATACCAGAGATCCGCCATACTCATCCAATACAGCCAGTTCAGGGTTAAAGCGCAGCTCGTGCTCTTTACCTTTAACCACAATATCTGGGCGCAAGCGTGTGATTAATGCGGTCAGCGGTTCGCTAGAAATGAAAGCTTCATCTACCCAACTGATGCTTTGCACACCTTCTAGCCGCAGATGTTCATGCACATGTGCAGTATTGCCGGCAAGCTGATCTGACTGCACGGCGACGATTAGTTTATCGCCACGCTCTCTGGCAAAGCGCAATAAACGTAAATGGCCTGGGTGCAGGACATTGAATGATCCGTAAACGAAAACAGTTTTCAATTAATATCTCTGATAAATTGATAAGTCATAGCGCTACTTTATGAATTAAGTAGTAGATAAATTCAGTGCATACATCGTATCGTTGAACTGTCCCAATATGCCCTGTAGGCAGCCATGGCTGATGTGCCTATAGTATTGGCTATATCGTTCTGCATCAACTATGCACCCTTTTTATAAAAAGTTTACATGTAGCGGTTTTGGTCCAGTGCCTGGCAGGATTCTTTGTATGCCTTTGGCGTGATTGTCGAGTGCAACACTTACATAATGCTGAATCGGTAGTGTCCCCATCATCGTCTGCGCATCAAAAGCCGGGGAAGCCAAATAGTTCATGGCTCTCCAGTAACGTTCAGACTTCCAGATATCGATGAAGCGTTCCTCGATAAAGTTGCCAATATGTAATTTTGAGTAACGCGCATTAAAAAACATGCCGGAAGGTGCGACCAAACCACTACCACTAATTTGCAGTAAAAATTGTGGGCCATAAAAACGGTTGTAGGAGGGCTTGTCCCCGTCTTTTATTTTGTCCCACTTAACAATAATCTTTGTACGTTCATTACTCATAGACTCCGCTTGAATGAGCAGGTCATGCAGGCCTTCATACAAGCTGTAGTCAATTCCCAAGGTATGCTGCTCATCATCTGAGCAATGTTTGATCACAGCATAGTCAACGCCCAAATCAAGGCCAAGTTGTGCGAATGGGATGATCTCGTCTTTTAAATGTGGCATCAGCACCATTTGGATCCCCAGCGTCACTGACAGGCCTAGCCGTTTCTTCAGGTCGACTGCGTATTTTATATGCTTGATGGCACGGTCAAAGACCTCGGTATGCTCAGGACCTTTGTACATGATACTCGCATAACTTTGCGGAGTGCCGGCGGCAACAGTAAATCTGACCCAGGTCAAATACGGCAAAACCTGCTCTATCTTTTCTGGTTCCCATTCCCATGCATTGGTCGCATTGCCGACATCGATTCCTAGCTCCGCTGCATGTTGAATGAAAGGTACATAGGCTTTTGATAGCGTGCTTTCTCCATCTGAAACTAGCGAGACACTGCGTATTCCGATAGAGGAAAAATCGTCGAGCAAGTTGAGTGCATCAACTGTCTTGATGCTGCTGCGTGCCTGAGATTCTTGCATCATGGCGTAGCAGAAGGTGCACATTGCACCGCATGCACGGGTTAACGACATATCTACACTCACTGGCGCGATGCGTTCGCCGGCTTCCCAAGCGTCTACACGGTCTGTGTGATAGGAAAGTTTATGGGAGTCGAGGATCAGCGCACCTTCAAGTGTTTGGACGGCTTCACTCATGCTTTCACCTCAATTCCACGTAGATTTCTCAAAGAGTTTCGGTCGCCAACAGGCTCCAGCCAAACGGCTAGCGCGGGGTCAATCGATTCCTTTAGAAAAGCTTCACAATCAAGCAACAAGGTGCCACGTTTGTCTGCAGATAACGTTTCGAGTATTCTGATGATGACTTGTCCATCGCGTTTTGCTTCAACGGCCGTAAGAGTTCTGTTTGGATATGCTGTATTGGCGCTTAAGGTATTGTTCACGTTGACAAGTCTCTCGGCATCAGTCCATTGACACCAAGTCAAGCCCGGTATTGGTGTTACCGTGCTGGCATAACATAGATTGCTAATCATAATTGATTGTCCATAATATAGTGCTCGATTAACGGCTCAGAAGTGAATTAAAAAGGCCCGGTAAATCCGCGATTTGGTGTGTCATGCGGCCCGTCACGTAACAGCATCGCACATAACGTGCGATAGGCATCTGAGTTCTTGTCGGCGCCGAGCATGTCAATAACCGCGTCAGCGACGGTTTTGGGGTCGGGATAGTAATTCTCTGCCATAAACTGAGATGTCGGTACTGGATGATCTGGTGATGCTATTCGTATAGGGGGTGTCACTAAGGCATTAAAAGCTTGCTCGACGACTTGGCTGATCAACTCCCCAGCGATACTGCCTGTGCGAAATGCTGTATCGGCCACGATTAATCGGCCGGTCTTTCTAACTGAATGCAGCACACTAGTCACGTCAAGCGGGCTGACGCTGCGCATATCCAAAACTTCGATAGCAATACCCATCGCGGTCATCAGTGCTTTGGCTGCGATCAGAGATTCGACCGCCATGTAGGAAAATGCCGCGACAGTAACAGCGTCACCTGCATGCAGCACTTTTGCCTGCCCTATTGCTACGCGATAGTATGCTGCAGGCACATTATCTTTGATCTGGTGTAACCAGCGATGCTCGATAAATATGACTGGATTATTGTCTTCAATCGCTGCGATCAGCATGCCTTTGGCGTCATAGGCGGTTGTCGGCATCACGACTTTCAGCCCGGGTACCTGGGCGAACATTGCCTGTAAGCTTTGAGAATGTTGAGGCCCTTGCCCCCAGCCGCGGCCAACGATTACACGCACTACCATTGGCACCGATGTTTTGCCATTGAACATGTAATGCCATTTAGCCGCGTTGTTTACCAACTGATCCATCGCCAGCAATGCAAAATCGACCCGCTGATGAATCATCACCGGACGCATGCCAGACAGGGCCGCCCCTATACAAAAACCGGTGGCACCATTTTCGGCAAGCGGCATATCAAAAACACGTCGCGCCCCATATTTTTCTTGTAAGCCGGAAGTTGTGTTGAAAATAGCTTTTGGGTCGGGTACGCCCTCACCGATAACAATCACGCTAGCATCCTGTTCCATTGCTTGATCCAAGCCTTCACGAACTGCCTGTGCATAGGTAATATCTCGAATTGCCAAATCACGCATAAACGTTCTCCTCCGCATGTTTAGCAGAAGGTTTAGCACTGGAAAGGGCGAATTTGAAAGCATCGGTAATTTCTTGATGAATCTCAGACTCATAGCCTTCAATATCTGCATGCGACAATAGCTTGCTTTGTTCCAGTCGTGTTCTCAGTTTGGCAATCGGGCAGTCTTTTCGGCCGCTGTCAATTTCCGGCGCTGATCGATAATGCAGGCCATCATCATAATCGGGCCCGCAATGTTCCCGCCAGCGATAAGTAGTTAATTCTATAAATTGCGGACCGTTACCCTGTCTGGCACTGTCTACGGCAGCTTTTGTCATCGCTAAAACCACTTCAACATCATTACCATCGCCCAGGCTAGCAACCATTCCATGCGCCTCGGCTATGCGGTAAATTGGACGATTGGGCTGTCTCTGATTTAAGCGTGTATATACGGAAAACCCATTGTTCTCGCAAATAAAAATAATCGGTAATTTATGTAAGGCCGCGAAGTTTAACGATTCATGCATCACCCCTTCTTCAAAACATCCATCTCCGAAAAAAACGACGCTAACGCGCTTTTCATCTTTAAGCGATGCAGCCCATGCCGAACCAACCGCCAGCGGCACAGTTCCGCCAACTATCGGCGTTGCACCCATAAAGCTAACATCCAAATCGATCAGGTGCATGGAACCACCGCGTCCGCCACAGCATCCGGTCGACCTGCCATATAGCTCTGCGACCATGGCGTTCAAGTTGCCACCTTTGGCAAGATAATGACCGTGTGCGCGATGATTACTGAAAACCATATCATTTGTGGAAAGTGCTGCACATACGCCAACTGCAATGGCCTCCTGACCGATGCATAAATGCATCGGGCAACGCATTTCCTGTTGGGCATAGCGATCAGCCAAGGCTTCTTCGACACGCCGAATACGTAACATTGAGTTGAATAGTGTGGCACTGTCGAGCTGTTTTCTGGACATTTTTATCTCATTTCGCAGTATCGAGCATCTGAGGCAAGTTATGCCCGATAACTACTCTAGTCATATCTACTATTTTCAGCACAACTTAGACTTTTCCCAAGTAGCGAAACCAGGTGGCGGTCGCTGCATTAATAGTAGAAGCATCCCAAATTGGCGCTTCGTTCCAATTCTGGATGCTGTCTAACATCGTCTTAACCCCGTCTTCAAATGCAACCTCAGGTTTCCATGCCAGCAAACTAGAAATTTTACGCGTGTCTGCAAAAGTACAATCAGGCTCCCCCGGACGCTTCGGTATATACACGATAGGGCCGCCCAGTAATTCGACCAGACGATTAACGCTATAGTGATTGCCGCTACCCACGTTCATGGCTTCAGCACTGATAGTGGACTCTGCGGCTTTAACAAAAGCCGCAGCAACATCGGTCACATAAGTAAAGTCACGTGTTTGCGTGCCATCGCCGACCACCGTAAATGCTTTGCCATTTAGTTTCTGCGCTAAAAATACCCCAAACACTGCGCCATAGGCGCCGGATGTTCGTGACCTCGGGCCATAGACATTGAACAGCCGGAGCGAAACTGCCGGTAACTTATAGGTTTTGGCCCAGTGCAGCACTAACTCTTCACCCATGTATTTGGTTAATGCATAAGGGTATTGCGGATCAATTGGCGAGGTTTCTGGCGTCGGATAAGTGTCGGGAATGCCATAACTGGAAGAAGACGCTGCGTAGATCACGCGTTTTACACCCGCCTGCAACGAACACTGCAGCACATTGAGTGTGCCGGCAACATTGACCTGAAAATAGCTGTCTGGCTGCTCAATCGAAGGCACGATATCAGCGAGGCCCGCCATGTGAAATACCCAGTCTACATCCTGAAAGTACGGCTGCATGGCGTCGCGGTCGCAGATGTCTAGCTGATGAAACGACAGCTTGGGGTGATTAACGAAACTTTGAATATTTTCCATGCGTCCACACGCCAGATTATCCACAATGATCACTTCATGATCTAGCGCCAGCAAAAGCTCGGCGATGTGGCTGCCAATAAAACCGCAGCCGCCGGTAACGAGTGTTTTCATAATGAATTTTTAGATAAAATTAACGTGAGCAACGTTATTTTTTAGCATGCTGTGCAGGTAGCGGTTGACTTCATCCATGCGGCAATTACGACGGCAGTCTTTGATGTCGAGCTCGTGACGGATGAATTCAAAGCTTTGCTGTCTTTTTTCACCTTCCCAGATCGCCTGAAAAGACTGCGCATTGATATTGCCATATTCGAAGCGTTTATCAAGCAGATAAGCGCTGCAGCCATAAACTGAGCCATCGGCCATAACATATCCCCAGACAAAAGGCGTGGCATGACATTTTTGATAGCGGTCAGCCTCAGTGTATTTTTTCATGGCATGACCACGAAACACCACGTTAAAATCCTCGGTATTGTATGACGCTAGCTGCTTTTCCATGGCCAGATGTGGCGCATAGTCCATGTCTTCGTATTGATGGGTATCGCTGAACAGGTGCTGTGAATATGGCTTAACCACTAAATAGTCCAGCCCAATCTCATCGCGGCATAACTCGGCGAGCATGCCCATTTCGTCTGCATTTTCTGGCAGCAATAACGATTGTGCTCCCAACACACAATCCAGCTTATTTTTTCGTTTAGCATCAACCGCACGTTTTAAATTATCAATCACTTTCTGGAAGTCTTTTTCCTTAGTCTGATGAATTTTTGCATAAGTGCTCGCCGTGCCGGCATTGATGGATACCTTCATCCAGGAAACCAGCGGTAGCGCTTCGTCGATAAACTGATCGGTCATTACCGTGGCATTGGTGGTAAATGCCACATCGATGCCGGCAGCTTTCGTTGCCTTGACTATCTCATGGATGCGTTTATGCAGCATAGGCTCGCCTTCGCCGGCATACATAATACTTTTGACGCCTAATTGCCCCATTTCTTGCAAGCGCGTCTTCAGCAGTTCTACATCAAGCATATTGGTTTTGTAGCCGATGTAATCAACAGCGCAGAAAGTGCAGCGATGATTGCACGCACCGACCGGAGATATTTCGAGGTAAATTGGATAAACCGATTTAGCCTTATTCCAGTCATCACCAACATCAAGTAGTTGGGCGACGCGATGTGGGTGGTAAATTAGCTTATGGCTATCAATTGCGTATTTATCACTCATTATGGATCTCTATTTTAAAGTTTGTTGGCTCAGGCTTTGTTGACAGCCAGGTCTTGATCGCACAGCCACTGCATACAGATGTGGCCTACGATCAGCTGCAGGTCTTCGGCGATCTGCATATCATCAATTTCGAAGTGAATAGCGTGTTGCGCCAGCGCTTTACAGCGTCCGCCACTGAAACCGAGAATAGCAAAGGTTTTCATGCCTTTTGCGTTGGCAGCTTCAATGGCGTTCACTACATTGGCTGAATTGCCGCTACCGGAAAGAACAATCAAAATATCACCAGGATTAGCTTTAATGCGTATCTGTTCTGAATAAATGCGGTCGTAGCCCAGGTCATTGGCAAGACAGGTTAAAACCGCCGCATTTGCACTTAAAGCTTCTGCGCGCAAGCCGCCGCCATTTTTGATACCGGCACCATAGATAAAGTCATTAGCTAAGTGTATGGCATTGGCTGCACTGCCGCCATTGCCACATATGTAGATAGAATTGCCTTTACGCCAAGCTTCATGCAAGGCTTCTGCAAGCGGTGTTACTTGCTGCATGGCATCGAGGCTAAGTGCATAAGACAACTTGCTGACATAGTTTTCAATGAGTTTTTTCATAAAATTTCTCTGCTAATACAGCTGAAGTTGCGCTCATATAGCTGCGCAAAACGCCATTAATAATGACTAATCAATTTTAAATTGCTGAAAATGTTTAGTTCGATAGCAAACTTATCACTAAGCTTGGTATAGGTTGTTAACGGCTGGTTTAGGGTCAAAGTTTAACGATGGCATGCGTATTGTTTTCACCGAGCACTATGCCATGTGCAATTTCATCAAGAATTGTCATATCGTCATTTTTTGGAACAACCCATTCTCTGAGCTTGCCGGCGCTCGCAATCAACTCTGGCGTAATGAGCTGGTGACAGCCAGCCATGTGATGCATGGCTTTAAAATGCAAGTTAACATAGTCATCACATACTTCATTGGGTAGCAAGGTATTCATGTTGCAGTTTACTTGTGCTGCCAGAGCAAAAGCAACAAAGCCATTGACGCCGCTCACTACATTGCCTGCATACTCACACATCGGCACGGCTAAATTTAATGGGATATCTATAATTTTGGCATTAGGTATATTTAAGCCTTCAGGTAAAAATAGGGCGCCCAGTTTATTAATTACAATATCAAAGCCTTGCTGTATATATAGCTCAGCAGTTTTTTCCCATAAATAGCGCGGAGAAGGTTTATTAGAGTTGTTGCCGATAAAGAATATAACGGTTTTATCTTTTCTTAGATTATGTGCTGCAATCAGCACATCGGCCGCGGCATAGGACGCTGCAGGAATGACGGGCAAGGTGAATTTCGCGCTCCATTCCAATCGCAGCAAATGCCGGTATAAGTCGATGAAATTGAAGCCGACAAGGCCTACTGACTCTATCCAGAGCTCATATATATTATAAGATCTGCCATCGCCATTTTGCAGCGGCCATGTGTTGATCGGAAAGTCAACTTGGAAAAAATTTGGCGGTATATAGCCTGATTCACTGAACTGGCGCATGTCGGCATGCGACATATAGACCACGCGATCAAACGTATCAGGAAAACATTCGACGATAAAGGCGTGTGACGGCGGTATTGCCAGCGTAATACCATGGCCGTGTTTCTGTTTAAAGCTGTTACATAATCCGCATACCACCAAGGTTTCAGCAATGGAGTTGGGTACCATGAGAATCCAGTTTCTTTTATTTGGATTTCTTATTTGCTCAAGAAGCGCGTCTAGATTTTTGTGTTCCATTAATAAAATTATTCCTGTTTTTAGCACTCAGCACTGGTACTAGGCCTTGGCTCGGCTGATTTAGCTGATATTTAAGTATAAAATACTGTAAGTTTTGGCAATCGTGACTAACGTTTACATCAAAATCACTTAATGACAGATGCAATTGGATTGACGTCTATCCAAGCCTCTTTAACGGCCGAATACGGCGTTTGAAGTATACTTTAACTATGAATGCTAATACAAGGATTACGGCGGATTGTCGGCGGATTGAAGCGGAGCGGACGCAGATTAATGTTGTATTAAGCCGAGCGCGTTGAGTGAATAATTTGAAGAGGGTTTAGTCATTGGTTAATTTCTTGGATTTAAAAGCGGCTTATGATGAATTAGGCGATGAGCTTGATGCGGCTGTGTTACGCGCCAGCCGCTCTGGCTGGTATATAGGTGGGCAGGAAGTCGAAACTTTTGAGCATGATTTTGCTGCCTATACACAAGCCAAGTATTGTGTCGGCATGGGTAATGGCTTGGATGCGCTGACGCTGGCGCTGCGCGCATTAGATATCGGCCCGGGGGATGAGGTGATTGTGCCTGCGCACACTTTTATTGCGACCTGGCTAGCGGTAAGCGCAGTGGGCGCAACCCCGGTGCCGGTAGAACCAATTGCTGGCAGTTACAATCTGGATGCTGCTAGTGCTGCGGCGCATATTACGCCACGAACTAAAGCGATCATGCCGGTACATTTATACGGTATTCCTGCGGATATGGATGCGATCAGCCAGCTCGCTAAAAAACATGGTTTGCTGGTGATCGAAGATGCAGCGCAAGCGCATGGTGCCAAGGTGCGCGATCAGCGTATCGGTAGCCATGGCGACGTGGTGGCATGGAGTTTTTATCCCGGTAAGAATTTAGGCGCATTGGGCGATGGCGGTGCGGTTACGACTAATGATGCCGCTATTGCCAGCCGCATCCGCAAGCTCGGCAACTATGGTTCTTCTGTTAAATATTATAATGAGGAGCGCGGTGTCAACAGCCGCTTAGATCCGATCCAGGCCGCAGTATTGGCGGTTAAATTAAAATATTTGGATGTCTGGAATAAACGTCGGCAACAGATTGCGCAGATATATAGTCAGGCGCTGGCTGATTTGCCGATTGCGTTGCCACAAGTGCCGGCATGGGCTGAGTCGGTGTGGCATACCTATGTGATTGCGACCCCGCAGCGTGAACTGTTGCAAAGCAGGATGGCTGCGGCCGGCATACAAACACTGATTCATTATCCGGTGCCCGTGCATCTGCAAGCCGCTTATCAGCATTTAGGTTTTAAGCCAGGCAGCTTGGCGCGTGCAGAACGCTACGCGCAGCAGGTCATCAGCTTGCCGATAGGGCCGCAGCTGGCGATGGCGGATGTAGATCGGGTGATTGAGGTAATGAACTCCTTGCAGCAGCAAGAGTAGTGGTTGTGATGCAATTAGAGCAAAACCTGCAGCATGCGTTAGCCCAGCATCAGGCCGGCCAGCCTCTAGAGGCGGCGCAGCTATTGCGTGAGATTCTGCTGATAGATCCTAATCATGCCGTGGCCAACTTCCACCTAGGTGAAATAGCGCTGGCGCAAGCGCAACTAGAATTGAGTTTGACCTACTTCAAAACTGCACTCGAGGCCGAACCGCAGCAGGAAAAGCACTGGCTAAGTTATATCAGCACGCTGATTGCGGCCGCCTATTTTGATGAAGCGCAGCTGGTGTTAGCTTATGGGATCGACGCCGGGCTTGCCGGCGATGCGCTTGAAAGTTTAGTGGCAACGCTCGCTCGCAAGCTAGAGCCGGCTGCGCCTGCCGCTTTAAACCTGCCGACCGCTGCTGTTGTCACCGAGCTCATAGCCTTATTCAGCGCGCAACACTATGCACAAGTCGAGCTGGCAACGCAGGCGTTGCTGCAGCAATATCCCAACTGGCTGGTCGGCTGGAAAATACTAAGTGATACGTTGTTAATACAGAAAAAAGACGCGAGCCATGCTGCATTCAATGCCCTGCAGCTTAATCTAAAGGATGCGCAAGAACATTGTTATTACGGCTTAGTATTAAAGAGTCAGGGCGATTTGCATGGCGCTGCACAAGCCTTTAAAGAGGCGGTTAAACTAAAACCCGATTATGCCGCGGCTTACAACAACCTCGGTATCGTTGAAAAGGATATGGGTGATGTTGAAGCCGGCATCGGTCATTACCGGCGTGCGCTAGCCATTAACCCTGGATATGCCAGCTGCTTTAGCAATCTGCTATTTTGCCTGTCGCATTCGCAAAACATCAGCAGCCAGGCATTATTTGCCGAACATAGGCAGTTTAGCCAGCGTTACGAGACGCCACTTAAGGCGTCATGGCCTAAGCATAAAAACGCAGTTGACCCTGAGCGAGTTTTGCACATAGGCTTGGTCTCTGCCGATTTCAGGGATCATTCTTTAGCTTACTTTATCGAGCCCTTGCTGCAACATTTAGCCGGTTCGTCAAAATTAGTGTTGCATGCCTATGCAGCGAGTGCGCTTGAAGACGAGATGACACGGCGGCTGCGCACACACTTTAAATGTTGGCATCAGGTTGATGCTGCTTCAGATGCTGCGCTTGCGCAAAAAATAGCGGCAGACGCGATTGATATTTTAATTGATCTCGATGGTCATACTGCCGGCAACCGCTTGTTAACGTTTGCGATGAAGCCGGCACCGCTTCAGGCCAGCTGGCTGGGTTATCTCGCCACTACCGGTTTGCAGGCTATGGACTATTATCTGGCTGATGCCTATTTGCTGCCGCCCGGTCAGCTCGACGACCAATTTACTGAACGCTTGGTGCAGCTGCCAGCTAATGCGGCATTTATGCCAGCGGCTAACGCGCCTGCGGTGAATCAGTTGCCGGCGATTAAACATGGCTATATCACCTTTGCCTGCTTTAATCGGCCGAATAAAATCACGCCACAAGTGGTTAATTTATGGAGTCAGCTGTTAATTGCCGTGCCGAACAGCAAGATGCTGCTCGGCGCCATGCCGGCAGATGGCAGTTATGAATCACTACGCCTTTGGTTTGCCGCCGCCGGCATAGGCGCAGAACGGCTTATTTTTCATGCGCGCGGCACGATGGAGTGTTATTTAGCACTGCACCATCATGTCGATATATGTCTGGATACATTTCCATCTAACGGCGTTACCACCAGCTGCCACTCAGCATGGATGGGCGTGCCTACACTGTGCTTACACGGCGACCGCTTAGCTAGTCGCGGAGCACTGGCGGTAATGCAGCACCTGGGTCTGCCGAAGTTTATCGCTGTTGATGCCGCCGACTTTGTGCGCCAGGGTGTGTTGCTGGCAACCGATGTAGCTGCGCTGGCGCTAGTGCGCACCTCGCTACGTAGCCGCTTTGCCGAATCGGCGCTGGCGCAGCCGGCGATGATCGCAGCCGCGCTAGAGCAGGCATTGGTGCAGATGTGGCAGCGCTGGTGTCAGCAGCAGCCGGCTGCGTCTTTTCAGATTAAAGCACCGTAACCAGCGCAACTCACACCGAAACTATATATAGCCGCAGATCTAGCCGGCTTAAGTCTCTTTATTAATCCATTGGTTACCGTGATTGATTGCCTATCATGGCGACCAAGCTTTTTAAGATTAATAACCCTTGTTTGATTTATTGATGCTAATTGCTAGATAACAATGCTTGCATTGCTTTGCGGCAATTACAGGCCAGGCATGTAGTGGTGAACTTAAAGCTAAAAGCGCGGCTGTTAAAGATGTTCCTAAAGATTTGATGATTACGACCGATATCCTTTACAAGCAGCAGTGATGAATTGGCAGCGATAAGTTTGAAGAAAATAAAATTTAGGCCTTACCCTTAATTTTCTGAGAACCCTGCCGATAAAAATAATAACTGCAGCGTAATTCAAACTGAGTTGCAAGGCAAAAAGCAATACGGTGTAATTTAATTCAAATATAGGAGAGTCATCATGGCTTCAGTCATTAATACCAACATCGCTTCACTAAATACACAACGTAACTTGAACACTTCACAAAGTGCGTTGAATAGTTCATTACAACGTTTGTCTTCAGGTTTGCGTATTAATAGTTCTAAAGATGACTCTGCTGGCTTGGCGATTGCTACCCGCATGGACTCTCAAATCCGCGGTCAAACTGTTGCCATCCGTAACGCTAACGACGCAATTTCATTTGCGCAAACAGCTGAAGGCGGCTTGGCTAAACAAACTGACGCGTTACAACGTATGCGTGAACTTGCGGTGCAATCAGCCAACGGTACTAATAGTACAGGCGACCAGGCTAACCTGGACGCAGAGTTTTCTGCACTAACGGCAGAGGTAACGCGTTTAGGTACAGCAACAAAATTCAACGGCTCCGCAGTATTTGGCACGGCTTCTACTACATTCCAGGTAGGTGCGGATACTTCTGACACGATTTCTGTATCAGGTGTGACTTCCGGTACTATTTCTGGCTCAGTTTCTTCAGCTGCAGCGGCTACTACTGCAATTACAGCGCTGGATACTGCGCTGACCGCAGTCAACACCACACGTGCTACTTTGGGTGCGGTACAAAACCGTTTTGAGTCTGTAGTCAGCAACTTGCAAGTTTCTGTAGAAAACCAGTCAGCTGCTAAATCACGCATCATGGATGCCGACTTTGCCGCAGAAACTGCAAAACTAACACGTGGTCAAATCTTGCAGCAAGCCGGTACGGCCATGCTAGCCCAGGCGAACTCATTGCCCAATGGTGTGCTTGCCCTGTTACGAGGTTAAGTTTAGTTAGTAGTAGTTAGTAAATCTTATCACCCACAGAACTGATCATTCTGTGGGGTTTTACTTAGGAGATAATCATGTTTAATTTCACGCTTGATGCTTATGGCTCAGTGAAAAGACCGGCTACCCAGAATGTTACGGGTGGCCAATCTGCATTATTGAACCCTGGCGCGCAGAAACCTGCCCCTAGTGTCGAAACCAAGCCGGTCGATAAGCCAGCCGTCGAAGTGACTAAGGCGGATTTGGCGACAGCAGTCAAGAAGCTGAATGAACGGGTATCTCCGGCGCTACAGACCATCCAGTTCTCATTAGAGCAAGACTCGGCGCGTATGGTGGTTAAAGTCATCGATACCGCAACCAAAACCGTATTGCGGCAGATTCCGAACGAAGAAGTGATGGCCTTCTCGAAAACCATGGATAGATTGCAAGGTATGGTGATTCGACAGAAGGCCTAAGTTTTATTGAAGGCCTGAGTTTTTTTATTTGTAAGTTCTCGCCTTAATTTATATGATTGACGCTGCAGCGAGTGTTACTGTTAGTTGCTTATTGTTCAAAAGGACACCTATATGGCTATTTCATCTCCAGGCATCGGCTCCGGGCTAGATGTTGCTAATATTGTCAGTGGCTTGATGGCCGTTGAGCAAAAGCCACTAACGGCAGTGACTACGCAAAAAACCAATTATCAGGCTGAAATTTCCGCTTATGGCACTCTGAAAAGTGCATTGTCGGCGTTTCAGACTTCGGTCAGCGCTTTATCGACGGCGTCAAAATTCAATGCGCAGACCGTGACCTCGGGTAATAGTGCCGTTTTTACGGCAACAGCGAATGGCAGTGCGACCATTGGCGATTACGCCGTTAAGGTCAGTCAGCTTGCCAGTTCACAAAAACTGGCTTCCTCGGGTTTTACCGATATTGCCAGCGTCGTTGGTACTGGCACCATGACCATTAATTTCGGCACCTACACCTCAGCTGACAATAGCTTTAGCGTAAACAGTGCCAAAGCTGCGCTCAATATCACTATCGATAGTTCTAACAATACCTTGGCCGGCGTGCGTGACGCGATTAATGCAAGTAATTCCAGTGTGAGTGCGACTATCGTTAATAACGGTACGACTAGCCAGCTGGTGATTACCTCTAAAGACACCGGTGCCGCCAATAGCCTGCAAATTTTGGTAACGGATGCTGATGCCGGCAATAGCGACCAGTCCGGATTATCACAATTAGCTTTTGATCCGACCGCCGTGCCAGTGTTGCCGGCGACTACCGGTAACGGTAAAAACCTGACGCAGGTGCAAACCGCACAGAATGCCTTGTTTGAAGTCGATGGTATTGCCATCACCAAAGCGAGCAATAACGTAAGCGATGTAATTGCAGGCGTCACGCTTAATCTGTTGGCGAGCAGCAGCGGCAGCAGTGTTAAGTTGGGTGTCACTAGCAATCAGGAGGCGGTAAAAGCCTCGGTCACTGCATTTGTTGATGCTTATAATAAACTCGATAGCAGTTTGCGTAGCCTGACCAATTACGACCCAACCGGCAAGGCCAACGGCAAGCTGCTCGGCGATGGCACCACCAGAACGGTGATTAGCCAGTTAAAAAATGTGATGACAAAAGCAATTACGACCGAAGGCAGCCTCACTGTGCTCAGTCAAGTGGGTGTGAGTTTTCAGCGCGACGGCAAGCTCGCTCTCGATGCGACTAAACTTAACACGGCGTTTGCCTCTAATTTCGGCGATATTGCCGGCCTGTTTAGTGCCACCGCGGTGGCCAGCGATGCGCAAATTAGCTACAAGAGCAATAGCAGTAAAACCCAGGTTGGCACTTATAACGTGGTGGTGACTCAGGTTGGTAGTAGCACCACTGATTACGCCGGCACGATTAATGGCGTGGTTGCAATCGGCGGCCGGTCCTCGCTCACCGGTGCCACCGGAGATAACAGTGAAGGCTTGAGTATTAATGTTGCTGGCAGCACCACCGGCGCGCGTGGCACGGTGAACTTCAGTCGTGGTTACGCGGCGCAGTTAGATAGCCTAATCACTAGTTTTCTCGGAACCGAAGGCATAATCGCCAATCGTACCGATGGTATTACCAGCTCCATTACCCGCCTCGATAAACAAGCGGAATCAATCTCAGCTCGGCTGGTCGGAATAGAAGCGCGCTATCGCGCGCAGTTTACGCGGCTAGATACATTGCTATCGAGCATGTCCACCACCAGCAGCTTCCTCACCCAGCAAATCAATTCAATTAACGCGAATAGATAATTAAAAGAAAAAGGAAACATACATATGTTTGGACTTAACCAACGCGGGGCTAGTGGCTATGCCAAAGTGAGTTTAGAGACTGGCGTGCTCGCCGCTAACCCCAATAAATTAATTATCATGCTTTACGAAGGTGCCATCACCTTCTGTCGCCGCGCAATTGTGCACATGAAGCAAGCCGATATTGAAAATAAAGGCAAAATGCTATCGAATGCGATCCTGGTGATCGATAATGGTCTTAGGCTAAGTCTGGATAAAAAAGCCGGCGGCGACATTGCGCTTAGCCTCGATGATCTTTATGCCTATATGAGTCGGCAGTTGATGCTGGCTAATATCCGGAATGATACGGACATGGTACATGGCGTGATCACATTGCTGACTGAGCTCAAATCAGCCTGGGAAGAAATCGGTAAGTTGCCGGAACTATCTGCAGTTGCAGCTAATACAGCGGCAGACTCTAACTTGTATAATACTGACACCAATCGCAATCTGAACAGTTACGCAAAGGCTTGATTGTATGGAATACCAAACCACCATCGCGCTCTATGAGTCGCTCGCCGAGCTCACCAAGCAAATGCTGACTGCCGCTAGACAGCAAGACTGGGAGCAGCTGACTACGCTCGAAAAAATATGCGCCCAGCATGTAGAAGACCTCAAAATCATCAAAGATGCAACGCCGTTGCCAACCGATGCCTATGCACGCAAAGTGGCGAGTATCAAGAGCATTCTTAAAGATGACCGTGAAATCCGTAATCTGGTGTCGCCATGGATGGTGCGTCTCAACTCACTGATTTACAGTAACCAAACTGAGCAGAAGCTAGGCCGAACCTATCGCAGCTAAGCCAGCTTAATGGCGCTTACTTAATCCAGCGCCATGCTGACGCGGTGAGTGAATCATGCAGTCGCGATTAGTGAGCCAAGCTTACGCGATGAGTGAATCATGCTAACGCGATGAGTAAATAAAGTTGTGATCGATCACGGTCTGCGCAGTAAAGCTGATCAGAAGTTTATGTATTAATGCTAAGCTGGCATGGACCGAGCCGTCATCAATATGCCCTTAATTTATGCATATGCGATCCAGCAAGCGCAAAAAGCTAGCGGATCGCTCATCAGCAGCCTGCAATCAAGGACTAGTTAGCAACCACCATGTTCATCAAGCCGCCTGACAATATAGCCGTTTATCCGGTGGGCAGAGTTGTGCCGGTGTTGGCCACGGATAGTATCGCCACCACCACACAAAGCGTTGCCGCGCGCGCCGCGCAGTTTGTTGTAGGTCGCGAATATTTCGCACAGGTGTTAGCTAAAGTCGGTGACAGCAGTTACCACGTTAAAGTTGACACTGGCGGCCTTGAGGGCGTGATCCTGAAAATGGAGCTGGGCTCATCAGCGCAAGCCGGGCAGACCTTATTGCTGCGCTATATGCAGGACAGCCCGGTACCGACTTTTCTGCTGGCAGCCAATAGTAGCAAAGCTGGCAGCACCACGGATTTAAGCTCTGCCGCAAAACTCATCGGCCAATATCTGCAGACCGCGGCCGAAGCCGGCGTGTCCAGCCGCCACCAGGCGAGCAACGTCGTTAGCCTCAACCCTAAAAACCCGCAACTGCTGGCGCAGGATTTAAAGCAGGCGCTGAGCGGCAGTGGTCTGTTTTATGAGTCACATTTAACCGGACTGTTGCAAGGCAAAGACAGCCTGGCGTCGATACGGCAGGAGCCGCAAAATCAAGCCGGCACGCCGATTGCGGCATTGTTATCGCAGCAGCTCGCCATACTGGAAAATCAGCGTATCGCCTGGCAAGGCGAGGTTTGGCCAGGGCAGAAGATGGATCTTGATATTTATCTGCAGCCGCAGGTTGATGAAGACGCTCGCCAGCCACAGGCGGAGCCAGCCGCTGTCGAAGCTAGACCGATTAGTAGTGAATTGACGATGCACCTGCCGCAACTGGGTACGGTGACGGCGCGTATCAGTATTCGTGAGGGACGCATGCGCATCAATATCGTCGCCGAGGAACCGGCAGCGCTGGCGCTGTTGCGTTCAGGCCGGCAAAGCCTGGCTGAGGCAATAAGCCGTAACGGCCAGCAACTCGATGCACTAACGGTCATGCACCATGAATAAGGGGCCGTTCGCGCATAATCCGAATCAGCAAGCCATCGCTTTGGCTTACGAGTCCGGTGACTATGCACCGAAAGTGGTGGCGAAAGGCCGTGGACTGATGGCGGAGCAGATTATTGCGCGCGCTAAAGAGCATGCTGTGTTTGTGCATGAATCGAAAGAATTAGTGGCATTGCTGATGCAGGTTGATCTTGATGACCATATTCCACCGGCTTTGTATCAGGCGATTGCGGAGATTCTGGCGTGGTTATACAAGATGGAGCAGGCTGAAGCGGATTTAAAGCATGGCATTATTTTAAAACCGCCAGTACTTGATTTGGATGCGTTCCGTAGTGAACCTTAAGGGCACCTCTATTAATTCAATTTCCGTCGCGATACTGCGTTGCTCATAAAAAATTATTCCTTACATATTATGCATAGGCTGCGTCACAATTTTTTACTGGCGCCTTGTCTGGCTTAGCAACTTGAATTAATAAAGGTGCCCTTAACTGGCGTTTAAACAACTGGCGTTTAAATAACGCGCATTAAAATCATATAGTTATACTTGATTAGGCTAGTGCTAAATATGGCGGTGGTTTAAACCTGCATATTCATAATGTCGCGGTAGGCTGAAACCAGCTTGTTGCGCACTTGCACCGTAGCCTGAAACGAGATGCTGGCTTTCTGGCCGGTAATCATCACATCGGACAGGCTAACACTATCATCACCCATGGCGAATTTCTGCCCTAACTGCTCCGATTTGACTTGACCCTGATTCAACTGGTTAAGAGAGGCTTTGAGCACATCAGAAAAATCTACCTTGCCGGTAGCTGATGCTGCAGTTGCCTTCATCGCCTGTGCTGAGGCTTGCGCTAATGCGTCAACCTGTGGTCGCTGCGCGCTAGCTTTTAGCTGCGCTAGCATTGATTCTATCCTGCTGGAATCTATTCCACCTGCCTTCATGCTCAAACTCCATTTACACTGATAACCAGTTAATTCGGCCGCTTAGTATTAAGCCGTAGTTCACGATGGCTAATTTAACACTTAAAAACAAGCCTAAGCCGTTAAATAAGCCAATGAAAATTGCTCTATTCATAACTTAGAAAAATTGATTATTGCGCATAATGCTGATCAATATGACCTAGTCGCGGCTTGAATTTGCCGGTCTTCACCAGCGTTGTGCTGACAGCAAGCGTCTGCTTTAATCTAAAGCTTAAAATGTTTAGTGAAAAATATGCAGTAAAATAGGTCAATAGTAAAAAGATGAGCAGTAAATTGGAGAAATACAATGGCAGCCACTGACGCGGCCTTAATTACAGAAACTCCCAAGAGTCCGATGGCGCAGATCGGCAGCAAATTGCTGCTGGTTGCGGCTGCGGCTGCCGTTATTGCGGTGATGGTGGTGTTCTGGTTATGGAGTCAGCAGCCTGACTATCGCGTACTGTTTTCTAACTATACTGATAAAGACGGCGGCGCTATTGTCGCCGCGCTCGAAAAAAACAATGTACCTTACAAATTTTCCGAAAGCGGCTCCGCGATTCTGGTGCCAGCGGCGCAGGTGCATCAGGCACGATTGCGTCTAGCGGCCGATGGTTTGCCTAAGGGCGGAAATATCGGTTTTGAAATATTGGAAAATCAGAAATTTGGAGTGTCGCAGTTTATTGAGCAGGTCAATTTTCAGCGCGCGCTCGAAGGTGAACTTGAACGCAGTATTCAATCAATTGCTGCGGTTGAAGTTGCACGTATCCATTTGGCAATCCCTAAAGCCAGTGTATTTGTCCGTGATCAGCAAAAGCCAACCGCCTCGGTGCTGCTTAATTTGCGTGCCGGCCGCAGTCTGGATGCACAGCAGGTCAGTGCGGTGGTGCATTTGGTGGCGAGCAGCGTGCCAAATTTACCTGCATCTAATATCACCGTAGTCGATCAAAACGGCAATCTGCTGTCTGATACCACTAAGAAAATGGGCGCTAATAATCTGGATCCGACCCAGCTAAAATATATTGACGATATCCAGCAAAGCATCGTCAAGCGCGTCGAATCAATTATCACGCCGATTGTTGGCGCAAAAAATGTGCGTGCTGAAGCCAGTGCGGAAATTGATTTTTCTACATTGGAACAGGCTGCAGAAAGTTTTAAGCCCAATAAAGAGCCAAATGACGCCACCATCCGTAGTTTGCAAAATAATGAATCAACTACCAACGAAGCTGCCAATGGTGGCGTGCCTGGCGCTTTATCTAATCAACCACCAGCACCAGCGACGGCACCGATAGTGACGCCACCACCAGCTGCTGCAGGTGCAGGTGCAGCTGGCGCGGTGCCGGCTGAACCGGCACCGCCATTAAGCACTCAAAAAAATTCAACGACTAATTATGAAGTTGATAAAACCGTACGTTATGTGCAGCAAGGTATGGGGGGCATTAAGCGGCTTAATGTTGCCGTAGTCGTCAATAATATGCAGGTGACCGACAGCAAAGGCAAAGTCAGCTACAGACCATTAAATGCAGCGGAGAAACAGCAGATTAATGATCTGGCGATGCAGGCCATGGGTTTTAATAAAGAGCGTGGCGATGCTTTAACCGTGGTCAATAGTTCGTTTGCTGGCGAGTCCGTGGAAATATTGCCACCATTACCGCTGTGGAAAAATCCGGAAGTTATTGAGTATGGCAAAGAGGCGCTGCGCTTTTTAGCCGGTATTGTTGTGCTCTATATGCTCTACAAGCGCGCGTTAAAACCGATGCTAACCAAATTAACTGGCGAGCCGCAAAAGTTGTTGGCAGAAGCTGATGACACCTTGGTCACCTTAAGTGGAGAAGTTCCAGCCGAGGAAGCGCTAGCGCCAGAGCCAGAGCTAGTCACCGCCTATCAGCAGAATCTTGAGTCGGCTAAACAGTTGGCCAAAGATAATCCACGAATGGTTGCAAGTGTAGTGGCGAGCTGGACTAATGGAAATGAGCCGAAAAAATGAGTGATGCTGGAGTAATGCGCAGTGCTATCCTGATGCTGGCCTTGGGCGAAGATGAAGCCGCCGAGGTGATGAAATTTCTGAGTCCAAAAGAAGTGCATAAATTGGGCTTAGCCATGGCGACTTTGAAGTCTGTTGGCCGTGAAGAAGTGGAAACTGTGGTGTCAGAGTTTCTGGTTGAAGCCGGGCAGGGTAGCCATCTAGGCCTCGATTCAGACGAATATATCCGCTCGGTGCTGACTAAAGCCCTCGGTGAAGATAAAGCTTCTAGCCTGCTCAGCCGAATATTGCAAAGCCGCGATGCCAGTGGTATTGAAAGCCTGAAGTGGATGGATGCACAAACCGTTGCCGACTTTATCAAAAACGAACATCCACAGATTATTGCCACTATTTTGGTGCATCTGGAACCGGATCAGGCAGCAGAAATTATCAGTTTTTTTGTGGACCGCATGCGCCAGGATGTGATGTTGCGTATTGCCACGCTCGACGGTGTCAAGCCAGTTGCGCTACGTGAACTCAATGAGGTGATGACCAAGCTTTTAACCGGTAACGAAAACCTGAAAAAACAGAACATGGGCGGCATCAAGGTCGCAGCGAATATCATGAACTTTATGAGCGGTGATAACGAGACTAGCGTGATGGCCGGGCTTAAAAATTACGACGATGATATGGCGCAGAAAATTCTTGATGAGATGTTTGTCTTCGACAATCTCATTGAAATCGATGATAAGGGCATACAGATCATGCTGCGTGAAGTGCAGTCTGAAACACTGATCATTGCACTTAAAGGCACGACCGAAGAAATGCGCGATAAGATCTTTAAGAACATGTCGACCCGCGCTGCTGAAATGATGCGCGAAGATCTTGAATCTAAAGGCCCGGTTAAGCTGTCAGAAGTTGAGGCACAGCAAAAACAAATTCTGCAAATCGTGCGCCGGCTCGCTGATGAAGGCCAGCTCCAGCTCGGCGCTAAGGGCGGAGAAGATCAGTATGTCTAGCTTGCCGCGGAAAGTGTTAGGTTAGGGTCATCGCTATGGCTGATGTCAATTTGCCCAAAGAACAGCAAACCGCTTACGAACGCTGGGAAATGTCTTCGTTTGGGGATAACAAGCTCGGTTTGGGCGTGGCTAAAGAAAAGAAGGCCGAGCCTATTGTCGACCCGAAAGAACTTGCCAATATTTTTGAGGAAGTACGTAAAGAGGCTTACACGCGCGGTGTGCAGGAAGGTTTTAGTGTTGGTATGGCTAACGCGCATGCGTTGGTGCAGGATGATAAACAGCATTTTTTGCGACTGATGGATGCTTTCAGCCTTGCACTTGAGCAAAGTGATGAGAAAATCGCTAATGATGTGCTCGCATTGGCATTGGATATTGCTAAATCCATGCTCAAAGTAAAGCTCAATATTGATCCTGCCATTTTATTGCCGGTGGTGATGGACGCTATTCATTACCTGCCGCATATTCAGCAGCCAGCCAGGATTTTAGTCAACCGTGATGATGCGCAAATGCTGCGCGAATATATGGCGGATGAAATTGCCAGCCAGCAGTGGCAAGTGCAAGAAGATCACAATATAGAGCGCGGCGGTTGCATGATTGAAACCGGCGCCAACCAGATTGATGCGAGCAACGCGCTGCGCTGGAAACGTATCAGCGAAGCGCTGGCACAAAATAATGACTGGCTGCTGCCATGAAGCAAATGCCAGCCACGCCAGCGATAGCAGCAAAGCCAGGGCCCAATGTGCATCAGCAGCGCTGGCAAAATCATATGCGTGATTGCCACGAGATTCTAAATATCGTCGAGCCGCTGGAAGTGGCGGGACGCATTACCAAGCTCACCGGACTAGTGATGGAAGCGGTGGGCATACAGCTGCCAATCGGTAGTGCCTGCTATGTGCCGTTGGCCGGCGGCAGCCGCGTTGAGGCCGAAGTCGTCGGTTTTGATGGTGAGCGTTTACTGTTGATGCCACAAAGTAATGTCGATGGCGTCGTCCCCGGTGCGAAAGTATTTGCGCTGGAAGTGATGGAGGCTTTACCTAAGCCTAGCCATCATCAACCACCACGGCGTCGCGTGACTGATCGTGCACGACATTTGCCGGTAGGTAATGCATTATTGGGGCGTGTGGTTGATGGCGCTGGCAATCCGCTGGATGACTTGGGTGCAATTGTCGGTGCGCAAAGTGCGCCTTTAACCTCACGTCCGCTCAATCCGTTGATGCGTGCACCGATTGATTCGATACTGGATGTGGGTGTACGCGCTATTAACAGTATGCTGACTGTGGGCCGTGGCCAGCGCATGGGCCTGTTTGCCGGTTCTGGTGTTGGTAAGAGCGTACTGCTCGGGATGATGGCACGCTATACCACCGCTGATGTGATTGTAGTCGGACTGATCGGTGAGCGTGGCCGTGAAGTGAAAGAATTCATCGAACAGATTTTGGGTGCAGAAGGCTTAGCACGGTCAGTTGTGGTTGCGGCACCGGCCGATGCGCCGGCACTCATGCGCCTGCAGGGCGCCAACTATGCCGCCACCATCGCTGAGGGTTTTCGCGATCAGGGTAAGAATGTACTGCTGATTATGGATTCACTCACACGTTATGCCATGGCGCAACGCGAGATTGCGCTGGCCATCGGTGAGCCGCCGGCGACTAAAGGCTATCCACCTTCAGTGTTTGCCAAGCTGCCGGCGCTGGTCGAGCGCGCCGGTAACGGCAAAGAAGGCGAGGGTTCAATTACCGCTTTTTATACGGTACTAACCGAGGGTGATGACCAGCAAGATCCGATTGCCGACGCGGCGCGGGCGATATTGGACGGCCATATTGTGCTTAGCCGCGGGCTTGCAGAAAGCGGTCATTATCCGGCGATTGATATTGAGCAATCAATTAGTCGTGCCATGCACAACATCACCAGCCCGGAGCACCAGAAGCTGGCACGTAAGCTCAAGCAGCTTAATTCGCGTTATATGCGTAGTGTCGATCTGATCAATGTCGGTGCTTATCAGGCTGGCAGTGATGCCGTGCTCGATCAGGCGATCGCGCGTCATGACCAGATTGACCGCTTTTTGCAGCAAGGCATCAGTGAGCGTTCCGGCGTCGAGACCAGTCTTGCCCATCTGGCGGATGTACTCGATGGTTTACCGCTGAACTAGTATGCAGTTACTAGTATGCAACTAATAGTTGAGACATAAGGGCGATGGCTAAACACGCAAGCGATGTCATTAAAATGCTGACCGATCTGGCCGAAAAGCAAGTGTCACTGGCGACCGAAGCCCTGGCGATTGCGATGCGGGCAGAGCGCGAGGCGCAGAGCAAGCATGATTTGCTTGATAGTTACCGGCAGGACTATGTGCATAACATGAATCGCCAATTACAAACCGGCATGACCCGGGAAATGCATCTTAATTACCAGAATTTTATTAACAAGCTCGAAGATGCAATCAAGGGGCAGTTGGAAGTGATTGCAGCGGCCAAGCTAGAAGTGAATTTAAAGCGTGAGTTGTGGCAGGAAAGTCAGCGTAAGAAATTGTCTTATGAAGTATTGTCAACCCGTTCCGAGCAGCGTGAACTGAAAGTTGAACAAAAGCGCGATCAGAAACTGATGGATGAATTTGCCATGCGCGCTGGCAGAAGCCGTTAGTTAGGCAGTCTTTAGCAACACTAGGTATTGGCGCCGAATGGATGTGGCATTTGGCTGACACAATAAAAGGCGATCGTTAATATTTGGAGTTTAAGTCTTATGAAAAATTTATCATTACAAATGGCCCCGGCCACAGCGCTGAAGCCTACTGCCAATAAAAGCGAGAGCAACATGGATAAGCTGGCGTCTACTGAGTCTAGCGCATTTAACACCATGCTATCTAATCAGCTGCAAAGTCAGGCACAAGCCAAGCAATTGCAGGATCGTCAATCTCAAGACAGAAAGTCGGTTGATAAACTGATACAGGATCGGCAACTGCAGGGCAGGCAGGCACAAGATAAACAAGTACAAGATAAACAACACCAGGCTAAGCAAGTAGCAGACGGTCAGGAGTCGGCCACACAAAACAAGGTCAAGCCAGGAGTCGTGGCCGCGGTAACAAGTAACGAGCAGGCGGGCAAAGCCGGCGCTAAAGTGGATAAAGCGCAAGCGACGGATGCACAGAAAGACTTAGTGGCTAATACGGCCGCATTATCAACAGCATCAGCATTAACGTCGACCAATAATAAAGGCGAAGCAGAGCTAGCTGAAGATGCTAATAAAGCGCAATTACCGGTTAATAATGCGGCTGAGAGCAATGCGGCGAGCTTGGCGGCAGCGTTTAATATTGCGGTTGTCAATCCACAACTGCAGGCACAAAGCGCTGAGGCGGCTGGTTCTAGACAAAAGAATATGGATAATATACTGAACCAGGCGCTTACGCAGAACAAAACCGTAGCCGTTAAAGATGCCGCGCTGGCAGTAGAGGATGCAGCTGCTGCGCACAAAGCTAACTGGCTTGATGGCGTGCTGCCGACGGCGATGCGCCAAGCTGCCGGTGATGAGCTGGCACAGACTAAAGTGCAGCAGGCGGGCATGCAGCAGACTTTATCCCAACAGGCTTTATCCCAGCACAATTTTGCGCAGTTAACTGCGCAGGCACAAAACAGTAGCCAGCAAAATCCACTACAACCAGGTGCGATAGAGCAAAACCTGACGCAGCAAGCCGCTGTATTCGCGGCAGCGATGCCGCCGTCCATGCAGGCAGTCACTACTGGGCCAGCTTTAGCTGCAGCCCAGGCTGGCAGTAGTAACTTTATGAATACGTCTCCAGGCAAGTCTGGCTGGGATCAGGCGATTAGCCAGAAAGTGATGTGGATGGCGGGCGAGGGTGGTGTGCAGTCAGCTACACTAACGCTTAATCCACCTGACTTAGGGCCATTGCAGGTGGTTATCCACGTCAATAACGATCAGGTGGAAGCGCAGTTTATGTCGGATAACGCCGATGTTCGACAGGCATTGCAAGATGGCTTGGCTAATTTACGCGATAAGATGAATGAAGCCGGTATTCAGTTAGGTCAAACCAATGTCAGCGCCGGCGGGCAGGCACAGCAAGAATTTGGGCAAGCGGCGCAAGGGCAGCGGGCACAGCGCATGAGTGGCGGTGATCGCGACAATGCTACTGAAACTATTACAACTAGACCGACAGCTGTGCGCAGCGCCAATGGTTTAGTGGATACTTTCGCCTAAACATCACGCAATGCTGCACTGACAGATCGTGGCGTAGTAAAATGGCGAAGCAAAGCGTGTGGCAATTTAACGGCTATTTACCCCTTTGATCCATGTTTGTTATGCAGCAGCTTTTGCGCATAATCCATGCATCAACAACACCATAGTAGTGCTGACGCCAAAAGCGATAATCAGCAGTAAATCAAGCAGAAAAGGCAGTCCATGGCACTAGATCCGATCACCTTAGAAGTGCAACCAGCACCACCCACTTCTACGAAAAAAATTATCATTATCGTAGCAGCGGTGCTGCTTATTGCCGGCGCGGCTGGCGGTGGCGCCTGGTATTTTATGCAGAAAAAAGACGACCACAAAGAGAAGGTTGAAGCTAAGCACGAAGAACCGGCAGTTGCGCCGGTATTTCTGACGTTGGAAACTTTTACCGTCAATCTGCAGCCAGATCCTGATGAGAAGTTTCTGCAGCTCGATCTGTCAATTCAATTAGCCAACCCCGAAGCGGCTGAAGTACTTAAACTGCAGATGCCAGCGGTACGCAACCGTTTGCTGATGTTGCTCACCAGTAAAAAGGCCTCACAAATTTCTTTAATCGAGGGTAAAACCGAGCTTAGTGATGAAATTGCCGATGAAATGCGTAAGCCTTTCGCCGCAGGTGCAAAACCGCAAGAAGTTACCGGCGTATTTTTTACCTCGTTTGTGATTCAGTAAGCGCTGCTTAAACCACTATGCTAAGCCTCTATGATAAGTCCGCACCCTAAGTAACTATGGCCGATAAGTTTCTATCGCAGGACGAAGTTGATGCCTTACTTAAAGGCGTGGACGGTGATCAGGAAGATGATCGCCCGGATGCGGACGCCGGTGTTGCGCGCGACTACAACCTGGCTACGCAAGAGCGGATTGTACGTGGGCGGATGCCTACGCTGGAAGTTATCAATGAACGTTTCGCTAGGCTAGTACGTATAGAGTTATTCAACTTTCTGCGCCGCGCGGTAGAAGTCTCGGTCGGACCAGTACGTATTACCAAATACAGTGATTTTATCCGCAATCTAGTGGTGCCGACCAACCTCAACCTGATCTATATGAAGCCGTTACGCGGTACGGCGCTGATGGTGATTGATCCAACACTGGTGTTTCTAGTGGTGGATAATATGTTTGGTGGTGATGGCCGATTTCATACGCGGATTGAAGGCCGTGACTTTACAATGACCGAGCAGCGTATTATTCAGCGCATACTCAATATCGTGTTTGAATGCTACTCAAAATCATGGGAACCAGTATACCCAATTGAATTTGAGTATATCCGTTCAGAAATGAATACGCAGTTTGCCAATATCGCCACACCAAATGAAGTGGTGGTGGTGACCACCTTTAATATTGAGCTCGGCTCAGCCAGTGGCGAAATGCATTTTTGTATTCCGTATTCAATGGTCGAACCAATCCGCGATATGCTTACTTCAGCCTTACAGGGTGAGGTGCTGGGAGCAGATAAACGCTGGGTGAAGCTGATGACGCAACAAGTGCAGGCGGCTGAGGTAGAGATTGTTGCAGACCTCGCCACCACTAATATGCAGCTGGGCGATGTGCTTAATATGCAGGTGGGAGATATCATTCCATTGCGTATCGATGATGCCATCGAGGCTAAAGTTGACGGCGTGCCAGTCATGCTGTGTAAATACGGTCTATTTAATGGTCAGTACGCGCTGCGCGTAGAGAAGCTGTTAAGATCCAACTCAACCGAATATGTAAAAGGAGAACCCTATGGCGAATGATCCGCTCGAAGAGAATGGTAATGAAACCAAGATAGAAGATGATTGGGGTGCCGCCATGGCCGAGCAAGAGGCGACGACTGAAGCCGGCGACGATTGGGGTGCTGCCATGTCGGAGCAAATCTCTGCTGAGTCTGTACTGCTGCAAAATAAAACTGCTGAAAAAGCGCCGGTATTTACTGAATTTACACCAAAAAATAAGCTGCATGAAACCCATAACGATATTGATTTTATCCTCGATATTCCGGTGCAGCTCACGGTGGAATTGGGTCGCACAAAAATTGCGATCAAGAACTTGCTACAACTGGCACAAGGCTCTGTGGTCGAGCTTGACGGCATGGCCGGTGAGCCTATGGATGTCCTCGTCAATGGCTGTTTGATCGCGCAAGGTGAAGTGGTCGTGGTCAATGATAAGTTCGGTATACGCTTAACCGACGTCATCACGCCGGCCGAACGCATACGCAAAATTAATCGTTAATCACACGGTTAATAACCCTCCTGCCAGCAATCCAAGTCCAGCATCCACCCAGATTAATCCTGCCGAAGAAGAAGTCCGATGAAAAAGCGTTTATTGAGGTTGGCCGTCATTTTCTATATGCTGCCAGCGGTGGCATCGGCGGCTACTAGCACGAGCACAACGGTGATTAGCCCATCAGCTGGCTTAATTAAAATGCTGCTAGGCTTAGGCTTGGTGCTCGCACTGATCGCGCTGATCGCCTGGCTGGCAAAACGCATGCTGCCGGCTTTGGGCGGACAGCAATCGGTATTGCGTGTAGTCAGCAGTGTTAGTGTTGGCGCACGTGAGCGTGTAGTGGTGCTAGAAGTGGGAGACCGCTGGCTAGTCGTGGGGGTAGCGCCAGGACAAGTGCGGCCGATTGCCAATATGGAAATCGGCTTGCCATTAGCTGCTAACAACGCCGGCACACAGGTGCATATGGGCGGTATCGGGCAGGGTCTAGGGAAATCACTAGTACCGCCATTCGCGCAATGGCTCAAAAAATCGGCGGCTAAATTCAGTGACAGCTCAACTAAATCTAAAAACTCAGCAACGACAGCGCTGCAATCAGAGGTTGGTCATGATGCTAAATAATCAGTCTAGCCTAAACCTGTCCAACTGGCGTGCTGCCGGCAATGACTTTAATAGCAGTATCAGGTCGCTACCGCATTGGTTGAAACTGATCTTAATCAGCGCTTTGTTACTGTTGCCATTGGCGGCTGCGGCCGAAAATGGCATGCCACTGGTGAATGCTGTGCCTGCTGCCGGTGGTGGTCAGAATTACACACTGAGCCTACAAACCCTTATTTTACTAACCTCACTGACTTTCTTGCCGGCAGCGTTACTGATGATGACCGGATTTACGCGCATTATTATCGTGTTATCGCTGTTACGTCAGGCACTAGGTACACAGTCGGCACCGCCGAATCAGGTGCTGATCGGTCTCGCTCTGTTTCTTACTTTTTTTGTGATGAGTCCGGTACTCGATAAAATTTACATCGATGCCTATCAACCACTATCAGAGAATAAAATCACCATGCAAGATGCCATGGATAAAGCCGCCGCCCCACTGAAAGCCTTTATGATGAAACAAACACGTGAAGCCGATTTGGCGCTGTTTGTCAAAATGGCACAGATCGAAAAAATTGAAACGCCGGAACAAGTGCCATTGTTAGTGCTGGTGCCAGCATTCATGACTAGCGAATTAAAAACCGCATTTCAGATCGGTTTTGCTATTTTTATTCCGTTTTTAATCATCGATATGGTGGTGGCAAGCGTGCTCATGGCGATGGGGATGATGATGATGTCGCCGTCAATTGTGGCGCTGCCATTCAAGATGATGCTGTTTGTACTGGTGGATGGCTGGCAATTGATGCTAGGTTCGCTGGTACAGAGTTTTTATTAATAAAAGTTTTGTAAGATGCAAGTTATAGTGAGGCCACAGCCATGACCCCAGAAAGCGTAATGACCCTTGGTCGCGATGCAATGGAAATTACCTTGATGATTGCGGCACCGATGTTATTAACGGCACTGATTGTTGGCCTGTTGGTCAGCATATTTCAGGCAGCAACACAGATTAACGAGGCAACCCTGTCTTTTATACCCAAGCTCATCGGTGTGTTCGCCATGCTGATTTTTGCCGGTCCGTGGATGCTAAGCACGATGGTCGACTATATGCGCCTGGTGTTTACCAGTATACCGGCGATGGCGAATTAACCCAGTGATGCATTTAAGTTATCTACCGCCGTCACGCCGCCCAGCCTGACTGTTTTAGGCGCATATGGTTGCTATCAGCAGTGAGATGTTGCAAAGCTGGATCATCGGTCTGCTCTGGCCGCTGACGCGTATCCTCGGCATGATCGCCGCCGCCCCTATATTCAACCATAATTCATTACCGGTTCAAGTGAAGCTCGGTTTAGGCGTGATGCTGACCTTGATCATTATGCCAACACTGCCACCACTGCCGCAGTTTGATATATTCTCATTGCAAGGCCTGCTTATCCTCACCCATCAGCTTATTATTGGTATCGCCATCGGCTTTAGCATGCGTCTGGTGTTTTCCGCCGTGGAAATGTCCGGGCAACTTATCGGTATGACGATGGGCTTTGGTTTCGCCAGTTTTTATGATCCGAATACGCAGGGGCAAAGTACGGCTTTAAATCAGCTGCTGGTTTTGCTGACCATGCTTATATTCCTAAGCCTGGATGGACATCTAGTGATGATTAGTATTCTAGCGAATAGCTTTATTACTATGCCGATAGTGGCGCATGGTGGTGGTATCAACCCGTTACAAGTCGCGCAGTGGGGGGAGATGGTGTTTAGCGCCGGATTAATGCTGGCGATGCCGGCGCTGGCAGCACTGCTGATGACCAACATCGCCTTAGCCATACTCACGCGCACTGCGCCGCAGCTCAATTTGTTTGGTATCGGTTTTCCGGTTACCTTAAGCATGGGATTTATTGTCGTGGCGCTGGCATTGCCGCAGATGCTCAAACCGCTAGAAAACCTGCTCGACCGTGGCACTGAAAATATGCGCCAGATTACTGTGCCGGAAAAAGTGTCGCCGCCGATGCCGTCGGCAATCAGCACCAATAACTTCCCCACCTCGGCCGTTGCTAACTAGCTAATGCGTGCGCAGACTGCGTTAGCTTAAAGCTGCCTTGGTGTAGATGCAATGACCTAGATATATTTGAACAGAGATAGGCCGGTAACGAGCACAAATGATTTTTGCGCGGCTTCCATAATTGTCTGTTGTTTAGATAGGTCCGATAGTGCCGTTGCGTAGTCCAGATCTTGCAAGCCGGACAAGGCGGTACTGTAAGCCAGTTCGCGATTGCTGCCATCAGCATCGAGCGCATCAATTTCAGTCAGTTTATTACCGACACTGGCGCGTACATTCAGTACATTGTCTACCGACAAACGCATATTTTCCAAGCCGGTGGCCAGACCGTTAGTAAATGCTGTGCGTTCGCTAGCATTGGTGATCGGTGTATCCAGCAAGGTCGCCAAATTGTTCAAGGTTTGAAAGACATCACTACCACCTTGAAAGGCACTGGCGCCGGTGACGCTCACCGCCATCTGCCTTTTTGTATCGACTTGTATTAATTGTTGATTAGTATCGCCGGCATAAGTCGCACCGGCGCTGGCACTGGCAACAAACGGCGCTGTATCGGTTTTATAGCCACTATAGAGGTAATTGCCATTACTGTCTTTGGTATTACTTAGCGCAATCATGGCTTGTAGCGCACCTTTAATCTCGGTAGCAATAAAAGCTCTTTCGCTATCCGAGTAAGTACCGTTACCGGCACCGACTAAACTCGATTGCGTCGACACCATGAGGTTAGTGACCGCGGTAAGATTAGATTCTATGGTATTAAGTTTGGCCTGCGCGGTTTGTCGTGAATCGGCATATTTTTGATTAATGCCCTGTGCCGATGAAACCGATAATGCTTTTGCTGCCGCAACTGGATCATCTGCGGCTGAAGCTAGTCGTTTGCCGGTGGCGATTTGCTGTTGCAGCTTGGATTGTTCGGACTGCAGGTTACCGATCTGGTTAATGCCGGATTGATACATAGTATTGGTACTAATACGCATGGTGGCTTTCCTTGGATTTATTGCCTGGCATCGCTCGATTAACCGATTTGCAGCAGGGTATCAAATAGCTGGCCGGCAATCTGCATCATTTTACCCGCGGCCTGATATGCCTGCTGGTAGCGCATTAAATTGGTCGCTTCCTCATCGAGATTAACCCCGGATTCTGCCTGCATGGCAGCGGTTGCTAGCTGTAGCACCTTGGCTTCGGCTTTTGCATTCACGGTTAATTCTCGCGTTTTATTGCCTACTGTATTCACCAGTTCAGCAAATGCATTGATGTACGTCGATTTGCTGTTGTTGACCGTGCCTTCAGTTTGCAAGCTGGCTAGCAATAAGCCATTACTATTGTCCCCTGGTGCGTTATTGCTGCTGCGGGTGACCGTAAACGTGTCGCCACTGGTTGGGGTGCCGCTAAAGGTGAAACTTAAGCCGGCAACAGCGACGCTGGAACCGCTGGGTATCGTTGCCGCAGTGCCGGCAGCGTAAGTTGTACTAATGCCGCTGGTAGTGACAATCATCTCGCGGCTAGGCGATACCGTATAGGTAGTGCCGCTGTAGGTCATGACCATCGGGTCAGCCGTCGGACTTGAGCTACTGGCTTTGGCGCTGAGTGCACTAATTACGCCCGTGCCAGTGTTGCTGATAGGGGATGATGCCGTAAGTCTGGCGCTGGCTACTGCCAGCTTAGTGACATCAGTAATCGCCACATTGAGGCTGCCGGCAGCGTTCTGTGTTGGCCGGATCACAAAGTCATCGCCAGCGGCAATCGTGCCGCTGACACTGAAACTGACACCATCGACGGTACGCGGTAAACTGCTGTAAGGGCCTGAAACTGTTTTATCGCTGAGGCGGGTGATATTGTAATTGCTGCCGTCATACTGCAAGCGATAATCGCTGCTGGTCACCGCGCGCGCATTCACTACCTGACTGCTTATAGTTGCAGTGCTGCTATTGAGCGTGCTGGCGCTAACCACCGGCGCATCTATGCTGAATAAATTGGAGCCAAAGTCGCCATTGAGATCGATGCCTTGCTTGAGCTGGGTATTAAAGGTTTCTGCAAGTACCAATGCGATCTGACCGATTTTATTCTGTGTTGTATCGAGCGATTCGGCGCGGAATTGCAGTAAACCGCCAATATTACCACCGGGCAGGCTGTTGATGCCGAGCACCGTCACCACGCTGTTGCTGGTATATGCCAGTTCCAGCCGTGTAGTATCAGTAGGCGAGTTGGTCGCGCTTAAACCATAGGTTTCAGCACCGACCACCAAAGGCAGGCCGTTACCGATATAAATGTTGTAGCTGCCTTGATTTTGTGAAACGACGGTGGTTTTAATCTGTTTACTGAGTTCATTGACAACCTGGTCGCGCTGATCGAGTAAATCATTCGGGGTGTTGCCATCAGCGCTAAGCGCTCTTTCAATGGATTCATTGAGTCCGGCGATCTGCTTGGCGTAGGTGTTGACTAATGCCACGCTCGAGGTCAGCTGGCTATTGACATCGCTGCGCATTTCATTGAGCTGGTTATTCGTACTTTGAAAGCGGCTGGCTAGGGATTGTGCATAGGACAACGTCGACTGACGTGTCGGTGTATCGCTAGGGTTGGCCGCCAGATCCTGAACGCTGCCGAAAAATTCTGTCATTGATGGGTTAAGACCCGCAGTGGCATCTGACAACATACTATTAATACTGCCGAGCTGGCTGTTGTAGATATTACTGCTCGCGCTTACCGACTGACTATTGACCATTTGTCTGGCCATTAGCTCGTTAAATACGCGGGTAATACCGGCAACTTGCGTACCTTGGCCTATATAGCCATAGCCAAAATTCTGGGCGGTGGCGGCGGATTGCACCGCAACCTGACGCGAGAACCCTGGCGTAGAAGCATTCGCAATATTATGTCCAGTTGTGCTCAGACCCACTTGCGCTGCCGCAAGTGCGCTGGTGCCTATACCCAATATATTAGATGCCATGATCTCTATCCTTCTGTCTCATACTTCTGATGACGGCATAAAAATCTAAAACTTTAGCGCTGATGTGTAATGGTCGGTTTATGATGGACTGACTTTCTGAATAACGCTGGCTAATTTGCTGGCGTAATTGGGGTCGGTAGCGTAGCCAGCTTGCTGCATCGCCTGTGCATAATTATTGGCATTATTTAGATTAGCCATGACATTTTCATAGCGCGGGCTGGTGCGCATCATATTGGCAAAATCCTTGAATGAGTCGGCATAACTGTCGTAAGCACGGAATTTTTCAATACGGTTTTGCTTAACACCGTTGACATATTCGGTGGTCGCGGCCTCGACCACCTTGCCATTCCAGCTGCCACCGGCTTTAATACCAAATAGGTTATGACTGGCGCTGCCGTCAGCGGCTTTAAGTTCGCGCTTACCCCAGCCACTTTCTAAAGCCGCCTGACCGAGCATTAAATGTGCTGGTACGCCAGTAGCGCGGCTAGCGGCAGCAGCATGCGCGCCCATGCGTTGCTGGAACTCAGCTGCATTTTCAGATAAGGGCTTAAGCGGCATCAGTTTAGTGTTGGCCGGGTTGGCTAGCGCCGGGTTGCTGCTCATGCCCGGTACATTCAGGCCATTGTGATACGGGTTTTTAATGCTTACTGGCTGGATGGCGACAGGTTCATCATCGCTGACCGCATGCTGCATATTATTTGCCGTGCCACCATGGCTCAGTTGCCTGACCAATACCTCTGACAGGCCCATGCCTTTTTTGGCGAGGTCTGTGCTTAACTGCTGGTCGAGCATCGAGGTGAACGTGCGGCTTTGCTCATTATCGAACGGGCTATCCTCCGGCGAAGCGGCACGCATGCTTTTGAGCATCATATTCATGAATACGGCTTCAAACTGTTGCGCAACGGCTTTAATGGCTTCCGGCGAACTTTCTCTGGCGGCTTGTTTTAAATTATTCAGACCGTTGGCATCAAATGCCATTTTTCCGGCTAAGTCGGCATTATTCACCATGCTAGATAATTTCCAGTTCGGCGCGTAGTGAACCGGCAGCTTTCATCGCCTGCAATATTGCCACTAAATCTTGCGGTGATGCGCCGATAGCATTTAACGCCTTGACGACGTCGGACAGATTAGCGCCGCCGGGCAGGTTCATGACCTTGCCTGGTTCCTTGACGATTTCAATTTGCGATACAGCAGTGCTGATGGTTTGACCGCTGGAAAAAGCGCCGGGCTGACTGATCACGGGTGAGGTATTAATCACCACCGACAAGTTACCGTGCGACACGGCACAGCCTTCAAGGGTCACGGCCTGATTCATCACCACCGAACCGGTACGCGCATTCAGAATAACTTTGGCCGTAGTCATCGCCGGCGCAATATTAATGCTTTCCAGTGCGGCCAGAAACGCGACGCGATTGCCATTTGGCGGCGGTGTCACCTGAATTACCCGGCCATTTTGCGCAAACGCGGTATTAAAGCCAAAGCGGCGGTTAATCGCATCAACGACGAGGGTAGCGGTAGAAAAATCAGATTCTTTTAGTTCGAGATTGATACTATCGGTTTGGCTAATGCTGTTGGGCGTGGCACGTTCGACGGTAGCGCCGGAGGAGATGCGGCCGGCGCTTAAGTGATTAACCTGGGTCTGTGCGCCGTTAGCTGAGGCGCCAACACCACCAACGACGAGGCTACCCTGGGCCATGGCATAAACCTGACCATCAGCACCCTTGAGCGGGGTCATGAGCAGGGTGCCGCCGCGCAGGCTTTTGGCATTACCCATGGATGACACGGTAATATCCAAGGTCTGTCCGGGCTGGGCAAAGGCCGGCAGGGAACTCGTCACCATCACCGCGGCGACGTTTTTTAGCTGCAAGCTGGTGCCGGTAGGCAGACTGATACCCATGGTCTGCATCATGCTGATAATACTTTGTACCGTAAACGGCGTTTGCGTGGTCTGATCACCGGAGCCATCGAGGCCAACGACCAGGCCGTAACCTATCAACTGGTTGCTACGCACGCCTTGCAATGAGGCTAGGTCCTTGAGTCTTTCGGCATGCGCGGGCAGGCTGAATAAGCTGCTGCAACAAGCTAGCAGGCAGGCCCATGCTTGCCAGTTACTTCGTGTTTTTGGATTGGGTGTTGTCAGTTTATGGTAGATCATAGTTAACCTTTTAGCGCGTCTACGCTCGCCTTAAAATGCAATCATGCTTAAGAAAAAGCGTGAAAACATAGAAGCAATTTCAGCCGCGTCAATTTTGGTGTTGGTGCGGTACTCAATACGTGCATCCGCGACTTTGGTGGATGGCACAAAGTTGCCGATCGTGACGCTATCCGGATTGACTACGCCGGAAAAGCGCACAAATTCGGTGCCCTTATCAAAAGACACCTGTTTTTCACCACTCACCACCAAAAAGCCGTTAGCGCGCACATCGACCACAGTTGTGGTAATGGAGCCGGTAAATACATTGCTCGAGTTAGCTGCAGCCTTATCGGCAAATGAATCGGCGCCACTGGCGGCAAAGGTGGCTGAAGGTACAGGGCGATTAAATAGGCTGCTGATCGAGGCATTGACTGAGCCGGTTTTACTGCCAGAACTGCCGCCGGCTTTGGTGGCCGTGGTGCTCTCTATAATATTAATGGTGACTATATCGCCGACAAAGCGTGGTCGGCGATCTTCGAGCATAGGGCGGTAAGAAGACGCGTTAAAGATGGCGCCGCTGCTGGCTGCAGCCGCGGTCGCCACCGCTGGTTTTGCGGTCATTGGCTGGTTGACAATCGTAGTTGGCGCGATCGAGCACGCCGTTAAGCTTAGCGTTGTCAGTAGTGCGAGGCATAAACCACGCACAGCTGCGCTTGCGGCTAGGGCCGCAGTGACAGCTGGCTGGTAGTTTTTATTCGACATATGTAACCTTTATTTGACACACAATTTAGCCTAAGGCTAGAACAAACACGCTAATGCAGCACTGCTATGGTCTAGCTAGACGGCGATTACATTTGCGTCAGTTTTTGCAGCATTTGATCAGAAGTGGTGATGGCTTTACTGTTGATTTCATAAGCGCGCTGTGTCTGTATCATATTCACCAGCTCTTCAACCACGCTGACATTGGACGTTTCTATATAGCCTTGCGAAACCAGACCGGCACCATTGGTACCGGGCGTATTGGTATTGGCGGCACCTGATGCGGCAGTTTCTACATACAGGTTCTCACCTTTGCCCAGCAAACCGGCCGGATTAATAAAGGTTGCCAGTTGCAACGCGCCGATCTGCGTTGTGGCAGCGACGCCGGGCAGCGTGATCGAGACGGTGCCGTCGCGGCCTATGGTCAGGCTTTGTGCATTGCTGGGAATGGTGATTGCCGGCTGAATCGGGAAACCACTGGCAGTCACCAGCTGACCTTGGTTGTCAATTTGAAATGAACCATCACGCGTATACGCGGTAGTGCCATCAGGCAGCAGGACCTGAAAAAAGCCCTGACCTTGCACTGCAACATCCTTGTCATTGCCGGTTTGTTGCAGATTGCCCTGGGTGAAAATACGCTCAGTCGCCACTGGACGCACACCGGTACCGATTTGCAAACCTGAAGGTAACTGGGTTTGTTGTGAGGACTGTGCACCTGGCTGGCGTATGTTCTGGTAGAGCAGATCTTCAAACACTGCGCGTGAGCGCTTAAAACCGGTGGTGCTGACGTTGGCCAGGTTATTGGCGATCACATCCATCTGTGTTTGCTGGGCATCGAGACCGGTTTTTGAAATCCAGAGTGAGCGTATCATATTGCTTCCTTTTCAAATTCAGCTGCAGCGCTTGGGCTAGCCTGCTGATTGAGGTGTTGTGCTGTGACTACAGGCTTGCTGCCATGACTATGTGTTTAACTTATATTAACGCAGTGCGGCTTAACCCAAATTGAAAATCTGACCGGCTTTATTGGCGTTGTTCTCAGCGGTTTGCATCAGCTTCATTTGCATTTCAAACTGTCTGGCCAGACTGATCATACCCACCATGGCGTCGATAACATTGACATTGCTCGACTCAAGTGCGCCGTTGATGACCTGTACATTAACATCGGCAAGTGCCGGCTGGCCATTTTTGGTGACAAATAAGCCGTCTTCAGCGCGCACCAGTTCCGCTTCAACCGGGTTAACCAGCTTTAGGCGACCAATGGCATTTGATGGTCCGGGCAGGGTGAGGTTAGACACCGATGACACCGTGCCGTCTTTAGCGATGCTAATCGTCACATCGGGTGGAATCGCAATCGGGCCGGCATCGCCGAGCAGGGTGAGGCCGGTAGCGGTTTTTAGCTGGCCATTCTGACTGATCTGCAGTGAACCGTTACGCGTATAGCCTTCAGAACCGTCAGCGCGCTGCACTGCAAACCAGCCTTTGCCTTGAATCGCTACATCGAGATCGCGATTGGTGCTTTGTATCGCCCCGGGCCTGAAGTCTGCCCCGGAAGTCGCATCAACCACAAACGCGCGTGTCGCCAAGCCCGTGCTCAGTACCGGTACCGCACGAAACGAGTCAATCTGCGCTTTAAAGCCGGTAGACGTGGCATTGGCGAGATTGTGCGCAGTCGTGGCCTGCTGCTCCAGTATGTGTTTAGCACCGGTCATGGCGGTGTAAATCATGCGATCCATGGCTTATCTCCTGCTGCGTTTATCTAGTTAGTATTAACGCAGGTTGACCAGGGTCTGCAATACCTGATCCTGGGTTTTAATGGTCTGCGCATTGGCTTGGTAGACGCGTTGCGCCGTAATCATCGTCACTAGCTCTGAGGTCAGGTCAACGTTTGAGTCTTCCTGTGATGATGACTGCAACACGCCTAAGTTGCCACTGTTCGGTGTGCCAACCAGCGGCGCGCCCGAGGTTGAGCTTTCCCCCCAGGCATTGTCGCCTAAAGCTTGCAAGCCGTTAGGATTAATAAAGTTAGCCAGCAATACCTGGCCGAGTATTTTCGATTGACCATTGCTGTAACGGCCGAGGATGGTGCCATCAGCACCGGTATTAAAGGTGGCTAAGCGGCCTGAAGTATAGCCATCCTGAGTCAGACTGTTAATACCATAAGTTGAACCAAACTGCGTGCTGTCGGAGTAGTCTATGGTCAGATTTACCGCATTGGCGCCGGTGGTGGGGGTAAAGCTTACTGCCGTTGGGCTAGCTGGTGCGCTGGTGGGCGCAATGCCGCTACCGTTAAACGTAAGCACGCTGGTTGGTGTCGGCAGTGTCGTGGTTGATACACCGTCGGCCGAGTTAAATACACTCCAGACGCCGGCGCCGGTTTTCAGGAAAAAAGTTTGCAAGGTATGCGAGTTGCCTAGGCTGTCATAGACGGTGACGGCTGACGTGTTGTGATAAGTGCTCGGGTCATTCGGATCAAAACCGGCATTAGTCAGATTGCCATTACGCGAATCCAGATTAACAATGCCGACCACTTCAGTGGTCGTTGCCGGCTGCAGATCGGCGGTATTGATTGTAATATTAGCCGGTGCACCGGTAGCCAAAACGCCGGCGGCATTGGCGGCGTAACCGGTCAGTTGTTTACCCTGTGCATTGACGATATTGCCTAATTTATCCAGCTGAAACTGGCCGTTACGGCTGTAGCTGATGCTGCCGTTATTACTCATACGGAAAAAGCCGCTACCGTTAATCGCAATATCCAGCGGACTGTTAGTGGTTGAAATATTGCCCTGGGTAAATTGCGTGGCAACAGCAGCGACCTTGGTACCAATACCGACTTGCAGCGCACCACCACCACTTAAAGAGTTGGCATAAGCATCAGAAAATTCCGCGCGTGACTGCTTGAAGCCCACCGTGTTCGAGTTCGCTATGTTATTGCCAATCACGTCCAGCTGTTTAGCTGAGGCATTAAGACCGCTTAAACCTTGTTGAAAACTCATGTAATTCTCCTGACCGTTAAATAGTGAATTGACGGATTTTTAATTGATTTATTTTTACAAAGTAGTGTTGATTAAAAAATTTCTTTGACGTCGCTGGTGCTGACCGTCGCCAGGTTACTTAAATTAAGCTTAATGCCGGCGCTGCTATTGGAAATGCTCATAACTTCGGCATAGCTTAAGCCATTGGCCGCTGCGCTTTGTCCGGCGACGCTGGCGGTTACATCAAATTTGTAATTGCCGGCAGCAGCAGCGGTTCCGGCATCGGTCATGCCATCCCAGTTCAGTGGCAAGGTACCGGCTTCTTGTGCGCCTAGCGATACGGTTCGGATCGTGCTGCCGTTCGCATCTTTAATATTGACCGTGACATTGTCTGCGCCTATCGGCAGTTCCACGCCAAAGTAACCGCCAGTGCCGGTAGTGCGCACTTCATTACCTGACACCAGCACATTATGACCGATCATGCTCGACGCCTGATAAGACTGGCCGGTTTGCACATTGCCGATCAAGAGCTCAAGCGTGTTATTAAGTTTGTCGATACCGGTCACAGTGGACAGCTGCGCCATCTGGCTGGTTACTTGCGCGTTATCCATCGGGTTCAATGGGTCCTGGTTTTTCATCTGCGTGACCAGCAAGGTCATAAACCTATCCTGTGCCTCGTCGACTTTGCTGGTTGCCGTGTTTTTTGTACCGTTAACATTGTCAAGCAAGGCTTGTGATGCAACATTGGTATTACTTTGTATCGTGGTCATGATTTTTCCTTTTATTATGACTGGCCGATGTTCAGCGTTTTCAGCAGCATGCTTTTTGCCGCATTCATCGTTTCCACATTATTTTGATAGGCACGTGACGCCGAAATCATATTGACCATTTCTTCGGTGACATTGACATTGGGCATGGTCACATAGCCTTTTTCATTGGCCATCGGGTGTTTCGGATCGTAAAGTACGCGCCCCGGTGAGTTATCCTCGATCACCTTCAGCACCTTAACGCTGCTGGCATCGGCCGAGCCGCTAGCTATCGCGCTAAATACCACCTGTTTAGATTTATACGGCGTACCGTTGGCGCTGGTGGCACTGTCGGCATTGGCGAGGTTACTGGCGACTGCATTTAGCCGTTGCGCTTGTGCGCTCATGGCTGAACCGGAAATATTAAATACATTAAATAGAGACATTGTGTTTGCTCCTCGCAAAAATGGCTATGAACTAGTCTTTACTGACTTTGCAGCGCAGACAGCATTTTTTTAATCTGACCGTTAATCATGGTTAAACTGGCTTCATAGCGAATCGCATTGTCGGCAAACTGGTTACGTTCTACGTCCATATCCACCGTATTGCCATCTACGCTACCTTGAACAATCGGGCGGTACAAAGCGCCGCTGGGTAGTCCGCTATTGTTGCTGAGCACGCCGGCTAAATGCTGCTCAGATGTTTTAGTCATGTTTTGCGCGGCTTTGAATGGCTGCGCGTTAACGCCGGCAGCAGCGCTTTTCATGGCGGCAGCAAAATCCATATCGCGCGCCTTGTAATTAGGCGTATCAGCGTTAGCGATATTGGCTGCGATCAGTTCCTGACGTTGGCCGCGCATTCTTAAGGCATTTTGGTGAAAACTAAAAGCAGCATCTAACTTGTCTAGCACGATAAACTCCTTGTAACAGCCCAAACTTAAAATTCTGTGTATAGGCTAAAGAAAATACACTTTGCGTCGATAACATCTACGAGTGCTAGTTTAGGTTTAATGCTAGGGCTTCAATCAAATAAGCAAACGGGTAAAGTCTGCCCTTTTCATCGCTTTGCTATACAACCAGCGCCGTAGAATGCATAGTCAATAGTCTGTTCATGATCAGGCTATGCTAATTTAAGCGCTCAGGTCCGTTGTGTACAGGTCTGAGCTGTGCTCATTTTCAATACCTTCAGTTTAGGGCTCAATGAAACTCACGCGCGGCCATGTTATGCATTACCCGCAACTCAAGCTTTATCGCCTGCTGGCGTTAATGCTGCTAGCGCTGAACGCAGGGCTTAGCTTGGCAGCTAGTCCAACGCCAGCTAGTCGCCTTGAGTATCAGGATCTGGAATTGGTCAGTGCTAGCATCAGCAGCTTTCTGCAAAAACAAAGCATAGGCTATCCGGGCAAAGTCACGGTAAGTGCTGGTGCTATAGATCCCAATTTAAAACTAGCTGCATGTCCGGATTTGCAGGTGTTTCTGCCTGCAGGCAGCCGTGCCTGGGGTAAAACCAGTGTTGGTGTGCGTTGTCTGCGGCCGAAGCCGTGGACGATCTATGCGCAGGCAACTGTTAGCGTGGCGGCACAATATTTGGTCGCAGCGGCACCTTTAGCCCAGGGGCGTGTTGTCAGCGCTGAAGATTTTATTTTTGAAAATGGTGATCTGACGCAGCTGCCGGCAGGCGTATTCACCGACCCGGCACAAGCTATTGGCCGTACAGTCACTATTTCTATTGTCGCCGGTACGGTGTTGCGCCAGGAGATGCTCAAGTTACCGCTAGCCGTATTACAGGGGCAGACGGTCATGGTTAAAACAATAGGGCAGGGCTTTACCGTCAGCGTTGAAGGGCAGGCTATGGCCAATGCGATGGATGGCCAGGTGCTGCGCGTAAAACTTTCCAGCGGTCAGGTCGTTACCGGCATAGCGCGTAATGGCGGTCAGGTTGAGGTTGGATTTTAATTGATTTTGCGTGTGATATAACTGCCGTAGAGGCTGCGTTTGTTTGTATAATGATTTATCTTAAATAAAATACTTATATAGTATTAAAGTTCGCTTAATCTATGCCGTAATAAGCATTATGGATGCGTGTAAAGCGCATAGAAATTTAAGCAAAAAGGATAATATGCTATGAAAATTAATGACGCAGTCAAATCACAGCTTAGCCAAAACGTAGACAGAGCCGCGCTCGAAAAAGCCAACGCAGTTAAAACCGAGGCAGCTAACAACAAGCAGGCCGAGAAAGTACAAGTCGAGAATAAAGCGGCATCGGGCAACGTGACTTTATCGGCGCGAGCCACGCAGATGCAGGCGATGGCGGCAAAAGTAGAGCAGAGTAATGTCTACGATGCTGAAAAAGTAGATGCAATCAAATCAGCCATTGCCGGTGGTCAGTTTAAAGTAAGTTCCGAAAAAGTAGCCGATGGCCTGATTGCCACCGTCAGAGATTTGTTAACTACCCAAAAACCTTGAGGACCACATGAACGCGCAGACTTCTAAGCCAGCAATCTCGTTTGAAGAAGACAGCCAGTTATTAAAACAGCTGTTAGCTTTGCTGGTGCGTGAACAAAGCAGCCTGGTCATGATCGATATCGATACCATCGAAGCGATCCTCGAAGAAAAGTCGGTATTATTGCAACGCATGAATGAAGTCGCTACTAATCGCTATCAAGCCTTGTCAAACAACGGTTTTGCCGCAAGCGAAGCTGGCATGCTCGCCTGGCTGGCGCAGCTTGCCAAACCAAGTATGAACACCTTGTGGGACAGCTTTCAAAAGACGCTGGCGCAAGCCAAAGAAACCAATCGTCTCAATGGCATGCTGATTAACAAGCATTTCAACCGTAACCAGCAACTACTTAATCATCTGCAAGGCAATGTGAGTTCAGGCTCAGTTTATGGTCGTGATGGCCAGGCCAAAACGCAATCAGCCACACGTCCTTCCCTGACTGCCTAAATCGGCAGCCACAGCTTAGTAAAATTAGTGATGGCAACACTTAAGTGCCTGCGTCTGACTGGCTGCACTTATTGAAGAAAGCCTGCCGATGCAGAACACCCACCCCGCCTGATCTAGCCGTAGTTATCCGTATATCCCATGACGCAGTAGCAGGTGTGCCTGGTATCACCTGAAGCGTTAACGCTTTGCGCGCTGATACGCTCTTTGTTGATGACGGCATTGATCAAACCCGATGCATCCAGCATGATGCTGCCGATATTGCACAACTACGTTGCCATAGCTGAAACGCTTAGCTTTAGATCAGCTTAAAATTGATATGTCGTTTGTGCATGATCTGCCAGGTCACGAACAGACAGGAGACTAGTGAGTACAATTATTGCGATGGTTTAAAACCTGCAAATGATCGTGATTGCTGAAGGCGTTGACAGCATTGAGCTAAAACAAATTCAGCTCAATAAGGCTGCTAGAAATTGCCAAGGCTATTTGTACAGTAAACCGCTGCCGGTTTAGTAGCTAGCAGCGCAAGTCTGCTTAGGGCTTAATTGGTGCTGACGGTTTAATTTCAAGCGCAGCATCGGCCTGTTGCTGCGATTCATACAAGATCAGCACAGATACCCGACGATTTTTTGCGCGGCCGTTAGCGGTCTGATTTTCACTGACCGGCTGCACCGAACCAAAGCCAAGTGCACTTAAGCGCGCATCGGCAATACCGCCCGCACTAAGCTGGCGTACAACGCTACTCGCACGCACCGCTGATAGCTCCCAGTTGGAATAAAAAGTGTCATTATGGATGGCGATATTGTCGGTATGGCCTTCAACCTGCACCAGACGCTGGCTGGTTTTGATCAGCTGCGCAATTTCCTGCATGATGCCGCCGGCCGCAGCCGATAACTGCGCTGAACCTGGGCTAAATAGCAGGCTGTCATTGATATCAATGCGAATGCCGCGGTTATTCTGCATCACACGCAGTTTGCCTTGACTAATCAACGGTGCGAGCTTGTTTGACAAGGCGATACCCATGTTGGTCATAGACTCACGCTCACGCCGCGATTTTTCTTGATAAAGCTGGGTGAGCGGCAGAGGTTTTAATACAGATTTTTGCTTGTCCAACACACCTGCTGCACCCTGCGCTTTTTTGACGTTAATGCGCTGCTGATCACTGCCGCGCACGCCACTGAAAGCATTACCCATGGAGTCGGTAAGCTCATTGTATTTGCCCTGATTAATCGAGGAAATAGCGTACATCACCACAAAAAATGCGAATAGTAAGGTAATGAAATCCGCGTAGGAGACTAACCAGCGATCCGGATTATCTTCTTCCTCCAGCGGTTTTCTGCGGATCATATTCGGGATTACGGTATTGGTCTTATCGGTCATAGGCACTTTAGTCTGATTCTGATCTGCTGTAAGGGCGGTTAACGCAGATAAGAGGACATACGTTCCTGGACGATAGTCGGGTGGTCAGATACTGCAATAGAGACCCAGGCATTAAGCAGCATTTCGCGACGCGTCATTTCCTGCTGTATCTGCGATCTTAACTTGCCGCCGATAGGCAGCAACACCAAGTTGGCTAGGCCAACGCCATAGATGGTGGCGACGAAGGCGACGGCAATGCCGCTACCAAGCTTAGTCGGATCAGATAGATTTTCCATGACATGGATCAGTCCGAGCACCGCACCAATAATGCCGATCGTTGGCGCATAACCGCCAGCCGCATCCCAAATTTTAGCGGCATTACGCTGCTGTAATTCGTAAAAATGCATATCAATGGCCAGTATTTCACGTATTTTTTCCGGCGGCGTACTGTCAATCAACAGGCGTAGGCCCTTTTTAATATACGGCTCGGTTTCGTTACGCATCAGTGGCTCCAGCATAAAAATACCTTCCTTGCGCGCCAGCAAGCTCCATTTTAGGATACGCTCAACCAAAGCCAGTCTGTCGTCAGCCGGTGGTGAAAACACCTGACCTAACATGAATAAGCCGCTGATAAAATTACGTGAATTGGTTTGTAGCAATACTGCACCAAAAGTACCGCAGACCACAATCAACATCGCCGCCGGTTGTAGCAGCGAGGCGATATTGCCGCCTTCGATGGCTTGGCCGAATAGTATGCCTAATAGCCCAATGGCAAGTCCGCCTAAGCTGCTCCAGTCCATGACTTCTCCCGTAGATTGACGCGCAGACGGGCGACAGCCTGGCTATGCAATTGGCATACGCGTGATTCGGATACACTCATCACCGCGCCGATTTCCTTAAGATTAAGTTCCTGCTCATAGTACAGCCCCATCAGTAATTTTTCGCGGTCGGGCAGGGCGTTAATCGCATCGATCAAGGCCTGACGAAAGTCGCTGCTGAGTAGTTTTTTGATCGGGTCACTACCATGGTCGGCCTGAAAACGATCCAGAAAATGCTCGCCGCTTTCACCGTCATGAAAATCTTCGTAATAGACCAGTTGGTGGCCGCTGCAATCGCTGAGCATTTCATAATAATCGAGCAATGACAGCTGTAGTTTTTTGGCGACTTCAGCTTCTGACGGTGGTTGCCCGAGCTGCTGTTCGAGTTGGCTGATGGCGGTTTCAACGTCGCGCATGTTTTTGCGTACACTGCGTGGAAGCCAGTCGGCACTGCGTAATTCATCGAGCATAGCGCCACGGATTCTTTGCGCGGCATAGGTTTCAAACTGCGCGCCATGGCTATCTTCATAGCGGTTAACCGCATCGAGTAAGCCGATCATACCGGCCTGAATCAGATCGTCTAGTTCTACGCTTGGTGGTAGTTTTGCTTTGAGCTGGTAGGCCAGTTTCTTGACGAGGACTGCATGCTTATTGAGCATCTCATCGCGCTGATCTTTTTTTCCATGAACCGTGTACATAGTCTATTACGGGCCTAAATGAAAGACACTTGCCGCTGATTGCTAGCGGCACGCAGCTTGGCCAGATCTTGATGATAACTGTCGTTGTGGTAGCTTAAGCGTTGTGCAATCTGTTTGAATGCGGTGGATGCACGTGCCAGCGGGAAGGCGTCAATAATAGATCGACCCAGTGTTGCCGCACGGCTTAAATCGTCGTCGGCCGGAATTGCCCCAAAAAATTCAAGATCAATCTGCATAAAGCGTTGTGCTACCTGCGCGATATTCCTGAACACGATTTGCGCCTGCGCATCACTGGCGTTATCGACAATAATGCCGAAAGAGCGGCGGCCAAGCTGGCTGCAGATTTGCTTAATCAGCGTATAAGCATGTTTGATCGATTCTGGCTGGCGCGTCAGCTGGATAATAATTTCATGCTGATGCAGTGTATCGATGGGCAGTTGGTGGGCTTTATTGAGCGTGGCATCGACCAGTACAATTTCATACTGCCGCGCCAGCTCGTTAAATAAATTATTGAGTTGCGCATTGATATGCTGGCTATGCTCTAAATCTGTATGATGTTTTTGCAGCAGTTTCGCCACATAAAAGCCATGGCCGGAGTTGTCGATGGCGTTGAGCAGCGATGCCTGGCCGTGTGCCACATCGAGCAGTGCTGGCAGATGTTCAATATCATAGCGCGCTGCATCTGAATCGGCAGAAGCATGCACAATTAACACTTCTGCGCCGAGGTGGCGTATGGTGGCGGCGAGGTTGGTCATGAGCCGTGGCTGATCGGGTGTGGCTGATGCTGAAAGCAGGGTGACGATGCGCGGTTTTGGCGCAGCCATAATCCGCCGCAGTCCGGCCGCCTGATCATTATTTTCAAACTTAGTCATAATTGATCTCCACCGCGCGGCTAGTTTGCGCTGTGGTGCCCATTACAAATGGCAGCTCTTCATTGAGGTAATGAAAAGATTTATTACTGCCGGCACTGAGTTTCAATGCGTGCTTAATCAGCTGTGTTTTATTGGAGACATGGATGTCTTCCGGCACGCGCTGGCCATTAGTAGCGTAATACAGTTTGATTTTCTCGCGAATAATCACATCCAGCGTGTTACCAATGGTAGCGGCTTCATCAATCTTGGTAATAATGCAGCCATCCAAACCTTTGCCTTTGTAGGCACGAATAACATCTGCCAAGGTTTCACCGGTGCTGGTTGCATTCAGGCAGAGTAGTTTTTTAATCGCGGTGCTGCTGCCAGAGAGCATGGCTATCTGTTCGGCGACCATGCGATCACGCTGGCTGACGCCGACGGTATCGATCAATATAGTGTGCTTGTTTTTAAGCTCATTCAGCGCGATTTTAAGGTCGGCTTCATCTTTAACTGCATGCACCATTACGCCCAGAATCTTGCCGTAAATTCGAAGTTGCTCATGACCGCCAATACGATAGGCATCAGTGGTGATCAAGCCCAAGTTCTGTGTGCCGTGTTTCATAACATAACGCGCAGCGAGCTTGGCTGTGGTTGTGGTTTTGCCTACGCCGGTCGGGCCTATCAAGGCAAATACGCCGCCACGGTCGAGGATTTCAGTTTCATTTTCTATGGTGTTGAGATTGCGTGCCAGTATGGCTTTGACCCAGGTCAGTGCCTGTGCGCTGTCCTGGTTTGCCGGCAGATTTTCTGCGAGTTGCCGCGATAATGTGGCACTGAAACCGGCAGCAAGCAACATGCTGAGCACTTTGGATTTAATCGGGTCGCGCTGCTGGATATTACCCCAGGCAATGGTGGTCAGCTGAGCTTCAATCACGCTGCGCATATCGCGCATTTCATTGAGCATAGCGGTCATTTGCTGACTGGTAGGGGCGGCGGCTGCGGCCGCTGCCGGTTTGGCTAGCGCAACTGCGGCCGGGGCTGCAACTGTGGCGGCGGCGGCTTTGGCCATTTTTGCGCGCAGTACATTGCGCTCATTATTTTCGGCAGCAATCGCTGCATTGCGGCTGGCTTGCACCTCTACCGTTGGCGTGCGGTTGCTCTGGTTTAATAGTGAACGCAAGGTCTTAGGTTCTTGCTGTTCCTGGCTGAGCTGATGCTGCTGGCCGAGGACATGACTTTGATCAGACTCTCGTGCCACCATGGCCTGCATGTCTTCTTCCTTGAAGGCCATAATTTCATTGCCGCCATTGACGGCGCGGTTGGAGAGAATCACTGCATTCTCGCCAAGTGCTTTACGCACCATGCCTAGTGCTTCGCGCGAGTTGCTGCCAAAAAAACGTCTTATGTTCATGCTGGACCTCCAATAATGCTGGTGACACGTATCGTTTTCGTGTCAGGTAGTTCATCGTGCGATAACACTCTTAACAGTGGTACCGCCCGGCGTAAAAATTTTGCGAGCGCGGCTCGTAACGGGGCTGCGACCAATAATACCGGTGTCATACCCATCTGTTCTTGTTGCATTGCCGCAGCTTCAGTCTGACGCGACAGGGTTTCTGCCATGCCCGGTTCTATTGCGCTACCGCTGCTATTATTAGACGTCATCGCCTGCATCAGCAAGCGTTCCAGATTATTATCCAGCGTCATCACCGTCACTTCATTACCGGTTGGAAATAACTGCTGCACAATAGCACGACCGAGCTGTACGCGCACCAATGCCGTGAGCTCACTGGTATCTTGTGTCTGCGCTGCATGCTCAGATAAGGTCTCGACGATGGTACGCATATCACGGATATGCACACCTTCGGTGAGCAGGTTTTGCAGCACTTTTTGTATCACCGCTAGCGATATTAACTTAGGTACCAGGTCTTCTACCAGTTTTGGTGATTCTTTACTAATATGGTCAAGCAGTTGCTGTACTTCCTGGCGACCGAGCAGTTCGGCAGCATGCATAGAAATAATATGGTTGAGGTGGGTCGCGACTACCGTGCCGGCATCGACCACGGTGTAACCCATGCCCTGCGCATCGTCACGCGTATTCGCATCTATCCAAACCGCCGGCAAGCCAAACGCCGGGTCTGTGGTTGCTGGTCCGTCCAGTGTACCGGTGACCATGCCCGGATCGATGGCGAGAAATTGTCCGTAATGCGACTCGCCGCTGGCGACTTCTACGCCTTTGAGCGTGATGCGGTAGTTCGAAGGTTTGAGTTCGAGGTTGTCACGTATATGCACTGTAGGCGCCAGAAAGCCGACTTCCTGCGCAAATTTTTTGCGTAGACCTTTAATGCGCTTGAGCAAATCGCCACCTTGACCCTTATCCACCAGTGGAATCAGGCGGTAGCCGACTTCGAGACCGACGACATCGACCGGCACCACATCGTCCCAGCTGGCTTCTTCGGTTTCATTGACCACTTCCGGTACTTCTTCAACCACAGCTTTTGCCGCGGCAGCTTTAGTATTTTTCTCGATCATATAGGCGCTACCACCAAGTACTGCTGCCAGCGCAAGGAAGGCCATATTCGGCATGCCTGGAATTAGGCCCATGCCGCCAATAATGCCGGCGGTGATATAGATTACTCTGGAGTTGGTGAACAACTGAGTGATTAACTGCCCGCCGATATCTTCATTGTTAGCGACGCGTGACACGACCACACCGGCGGCAACCGAGATGATCAGTGATGGAATCTGTGCTACCAGACCATCACCAATGGCAAGCAGGGTATAGTTTTTGACGGCATCAGCAAAAGCCATGTCATGCTGGACGATGCCGACGATCAGGCCGCCGACAATGTTGATGATAATGACCATAATGCCGGCAATCGCATCACCGCGTACATATTTACTGGCACCATCCATCGCGCCGTAGAACTCAGACTCCTGACTCACCTCAGCGCGGCGACGGCGGGCCTCATCTTCACCAATCAGGCCAGCGTTTAGGTCGGCATCAATCGCCATCTGTTTACCGGGCATAGCATCCAAGGTAAAACGCGCCCCAACTTCAGCAATTCGGCCCGCACCCTTGGTGACGACGGTAAAGTTGATGATGGTCAGAATGATAAACACAACGATACCGACGGTGTAGTTGCCGCCGATCAAAAAGTGAGCAAATGCTTCAATGACCTTGCCGGCAGCATCGGCACCGGTATGGCCTTCGGTGAGCACGACGCGTGTGGACGCGACGTTGAGAGATAGACGTAACATTGTCGTCATCAGCAGTACGGTGGGGAATGCAATAAAATCGAGTGCTTTTTTGGTTTGCAGGCCGATGAGCAAGACCATAATCGACAGGGCGATATTAAAGCTAAACAGCACATCGAGCACAATTGCAGGCAGCGGCAGGATCATCATCGACAACAGCAGGATGATGATCAGCGGTGCTACCGTGGTGCGGCTATCCAAAAACTTTAACCAGACGGGGAGTTTAAATGCGTTCATCAGGCAAAGGCTCCGTTGTTATCGACACCGGCAACTGGTAGTAAGCTATGCGGATCCATCGCTTCCGGCACGGCTAATACTTTCGGTACTTCAGGTCGGTAGCCGCCTTCATTTTTAAAGACGCGCATCTGGAATACATAAGCCAGCACTTCTGCCACCGCAGAATACAAAGCCTCAGGAATTTCTTGATCAAGTTCGGTATGGGTATACAAAGCACGCGCCAGTTTCGGTGCTTCCATGGTCAATATATTATTTTCTGCGGCAATTTCACGTATTTTTAACGCCACCGCATCGCTGCCTTTTGCGACCACAACCGGTGCGCGCATGCCTTCGCCTTTATATTTGATTGCCACAGCATAGTGCGTCGGGTTAGTGATCACCACGTCGGCACTAGGAATTGCCGACATCATTCGCCGTCTCGACATTTCGCGCTGCTGCTGACGGATTCTGGCTTTAATTTCAGGGTTGCCTTCGGCCTCCTTACCCTCTTGCTTGACTTCTTCCTTGGTCATTTTCATTTTTTCAGCATAGCTATACAGCTGAAACGGTATATCAATTGCCGCAATTATTACCAGCACGCTTGCAATCCATAAAAAACCGCTGATAAGCAAGTCGCCCACTTGTGGAATGCTGTTTTCTAGCGGTATGGAGGCTAAGGCGAGGATAGGTTCCATATCATGTTTGACTACGGCATAAGCGACAATCGCCACCAGGATGGTTTTGGCGATGGATTTGGTGAGTTCGGCTAATGCGTTTTTGGAAAACAAATTACCCAGACCGGTGATCGGGTTGAGTTTGCTAAATTTGGGCATTAAGGCACTGCCGCTAAATACCCAGCCGCCAATAAATACCGGCGCGGCAACAGCGACCAGTATCAGCACAAATGCCAAAGGTGCAAAGGCCAGTATCAGGCTATAAATGCTGTCGACTATTTTTACCATTAATAGCACCGGGTCATAGGCAACATTGCGTTCAAAGCTCAAGCCGCTGGCAAGCGTAGTTTTGAGTGCCAGTGTTAGACTGTCACCTATCGTCAGTATGCATAGCCCAGCAGTAAACAGCACGCTGCAGGTCGCAAGCTCGACTGATCGCGGAATATCGCCGTCTTCGCGCGCTTTGTCGAGTCGCTTTTGCGAGGCTTGTTCTGTTTTTTCTAAATCGCTGTCTTCAGCCATCAAGCTTCCTGCTGTTGTTGAACCCAGGCACTGCTATCTGGGAATGTAATTTTGGTGTTTTATCAAACAATTCAATTATTAGATAAAACGTGCTTATTCGATCTGCTGAATAAGAGGTGAAAACTAGCTTAACTTAAATCCTCGAGGCGCTGCGCTAACACATGCTAGCGCACACTTCGCTGCTATGACTTGCTCAAAACTTGTAAGCCGCATAGCTGCAACAGGCGCTCATTAAATTATTCTCACAATAAAACAGCCAGTTGGCAATATTTTCTTGATTATTTAAATAAAGCTAAAGTTTGGTTAAACACCGCCGTTAATAAAAGGATAACAATTACTCTATTTGTATATAATTTATTCACTATCGCTGCAATTGCTGGCGGCCGACTAAATTTGCGCGCGGCACAAGCTTGACTTGAGTATTATGAGCGGGCAGATTCTCTCAGTAATAACTACGCAAACGCTAGGCGGATTAGTTTTCATAAGTTTATTTAGAAATTGATCGTCTATGCTAAAAGTGAAGCTAAGCCCTGTCGCTATTAGCTTTTTTAGTGGATTTAATCGTGTTATAGCTCCCGCCTAGAAATTAATTTAATTTATTTTTAAAATAAAGCTAAAGTTTTTTAAAGTAGTGCCGTTAAAAAAAATGTTGAGGTTAATTTTATCATCTTTAATAATATTTCTACGCCGTTGTTTAGTTCTACGCTATGTAGCCGGCAATTTTGATTAAATTATGCACGGCTGCATAAGTATTTTTTGCGAAAAATCAGCATAAGTAAAATTTAAATCTTGGCATCAAGCATTTATTAAACAGCATCGGCAGGCCGATGATGCGTCTTGCAGGCTGTGTTTTCTCACATTCCCATTTTTTATGTAGGTGTTTGTAAGACAAACACCTACATCATCACGTCTATATCTCTTACCAAAAATACCGACAAACTCCAATAGGTCGTTTTGATGAATAAGCACAAAGTAGAGCCCGTGAAAAGACAATTTTTTTTAACAAAAACAACCTATTGAGAAATCAAATGAATGTAATAGATATGATGTCGGAAATTAAAGATGCCAACCTCAACTATTTAATGCTGGCGCAGCAGTTAATTCGTTCTGATAAAGCGTCGGCAATATTTCTTTTGGGTATTAGTCAGGATATTGCTGACTTGTTGGAAAGCTTAAGCAATTTGCAGTTGGTGAAGCTCAGTAGTACCAATATGATGTTGGCGCGTTTCAGGTTCGATGACAGCGTTATTTTGGGCATGCTCACCAATTACAGTAAAGATCGTGCTCAAGCGCACCTGCATACCGCAATACTCATGTCCGGTCAGCCGGCTGTGGCGATCGTTTGATCGCAGCAGCATGCGGCACTGGTGATGACTTAAATGTCCGCCGAGGAATAGATTTGCTCAACAAGGATAGTTCGATGGCGAAGAAAAGTGTGGTGAACGAATCAGAGCAAATCCAGCTGGCGATGCAGATGATTAAACTCGGGGCTAGGCTGCAGCTTTTAGAGTCGCAAACCACGTTGTCGCGCGAACGTCTGATCAAGCTCTACAAAGAACTTAAAGGCGTTTCTCCACCGAAAGGCATGTTGCCGTTTTCTACTGACTGGTTTCTGACCTGGCAACCCAACATCCACGCTTCAATATTTTTTAATATCTACAAATTCATGGTCGAAAATGCCGGCGTCAGTGGCATACAAGCTATTATCAAGGCTTACAGTCTGTATTTGTTGCAGGTCAATCAGGATACGTCGATAGAACCGGTGCTGTCGATGACGCGTGCCTGGACGCTGGTGCGTTTTGTTGAAAGCAAAATGCTTAAAATGCAGGCTTGCAGCTGTTGCAGCGGTAGTTTTATTGTCAATTCTTATGATCTCAATCAGACTTACGTCTGTAACCTGTGTCATGTGCCGTCGCGTGCTGGAAAAACCAAAAAAGCCAAGGATCTTAGCGACGCCAATGTTGCGCAATTAGTATAAATGCAACAGCTTAATTCTATGCGCAAGCCGCAGCAAGCGCATCCTTCGTATAATCAAGACGCGCTGCATACCGATGCTTTAACGTCATCGGCAGCTGAGTTGCCCGCATATAAATCCATCCCGATTCGAAAATTCATACCAGCGACCTTGGCCATAGTGCTGCAGATCGCAGCTTTATTCTGCGTTTTAGCGCTAGCTTATCTGCTGCAGTGGCTTACAGTTGTCTACTTGCAGCGCGAATTTAGTTTGCCGCTGCTTTTTTTTGTGGTGTTGCAGGCAGCGATATCCGCAGTGTTTTCAGTGTGGGCACGGATGGCGAGCTGGTGGCGCTGGATTCATGCTGGTTTTCCGTTAGCCATCTGGCTGATGGCGCTGTTGCAGTTGCCTAGCGAGTGGTATCTGTTCGGCTTTGTCATTAGCCTCGCACTGTTCTGGACTACGTTTCGCAGTCAGGTGCCTTTTTTCCCATCACGGCCAGCTGTCTGGCAGCAAGTGGGGCAGTTACTACCCGCATCAAAACTTCGTATCGTTGATATTGGCAGCGGTCTTGGTGATCTGAGTATGCATCTGAGCCAGTTGCGCCGCGACTGCAGTATTGAGGGTATAGAAATCGCGCCGCTACCCTGGTTATTAAGTTATGTGCGTGCGCGTCTACGGCGTTCTACTGCTAAATTTAAGTTTGGTGACTATCATGCACTCGATTTTGGCGCCTATGATGTCATTTTCGCTTACCTGTCGCCGGCGGCGATGAGCGATTTATGGCAAAAAGCGCAACTGGAAATGCGACCGGGCAGTATGCTTATCAGTTATGAATTCGACATTCCTGGCGTTGTCGCCACAGAACTTGTAAGCACTGGCTTTGAGCGTCCGCCGCTTTATGTTTGGCGTCTGCCGATGCCCTAGTTGGCGGCTTTTAGCGTTGACTACAGTGGTGGCTATGAATATCAAGCTTGACTTTAAGTAGCGTCTAAACGACTTAAAGGCGCGATAAAACGCTTTTATTCGCAAGATGGATTCGGGCTTGATTTTAGTATGCTAAAGTCTGTTATTAAAGTCACCGCACTAATAGTTTCAGTTTCGGTAATTAATTTTTCGGTAATCCCCCTTTTTGGAAATGTCCTTTTCGGAGCGCTAGTACATGTTTGTTATTATTGGGTATATTGTCGTTTGCGCCTCGGTTTTTGGCGGCTACGCCCTCGCCGGTGGCCATCTGGGAGCCTTGTGGCAGCCGCTCGAGTTGCTGATGATTTTCGGCGGCGGGGCAGGTGCATTTGTGGTTGGTAACGATAGCAAGGCTATTAAGGCTACGCTGAAATCTATACCCACCTTGTTTAAAGGCTCGAAGTATAACAAAGCGCTGTATATGGATTTATTGGCATTGTTATTTGAGATTCTGGCTAAAATACGTAAAGACGGCATGATGTCGATTGAAAACGATGTTGAGAATCCTGAAGCCAGTCCACTGTTTGGCAAATATCCGCATTTACTGCATGACCATCACCTCACCGAATTTATTACCGATTATCTACGGCTGATGGTCTCCGGCAATATGGATGCGTTTCAGGTAGAAAACCTGATGGACAACGAAATCGAAACCCACCATATGGAAGGCCATGTGCCGGCTGGTTGTATTGCTAGGCTTGGTGACGGTCTGCCGGCATTTGGTATTGTGGCGGCGGTAATGGGCGTGGTGCATACCATGGAGAATGTTGCGTTGCCACCCGCTGAGCTCGGTATTTTAATTGCCCATGCCCTGGTCGGTACTTTCCTCGGTATTTTACTTGCTTATGGTTTTGTTGGCCCCTTGGCTAGCTTGCTTGAGCAGAAACTTGAAGAAAGCACCAAAATGTTTCAAACAGTCAAAGTGACTTTACTTGCCAGTCTTAATGGATATGCGCCGGCAATTGCCGTTGAATTTGGTCGTAAGGTGCTATATTCAACTGAGCGCCCTAGTTTTTCCGAGCTGGAAACACATGTTAAGCAGGCTAAAGGTAAATAAATCATGATGACAGCGGGAGCCGTTAATGGCTGAAGATCGCGCACGACCGATTGTCGTCAAAAAAATCAAGAAAGCTGCGCATGGCCATCATGGTGGTGCGTGGAAGATTGCTTATGCCGACTTTGTGACGGCAATGATGGCGTTCTTTCTGCTGATGTGGCTGCTCGGCTCATCCTCTGATGCGCAGCTCGAAGGCTTGCAGGAGTATTTTCAAATGCCGCTTAAAGTAGCGCTTAGCGGTGGGCCGAAATTTGCGGTGAGTGACTCGGTGATTAAAGGCGGCGGTGGTAAGGATCTGACCAAGAAAGATGGGCAGGTCAAGAAGGCTGATACTCCGCCCGGAAAAGTAAAAATACTCGATATCAGTGATGCCAAAAAAGTGATCGAGAAGATGGAGCGTGATAAGCTGGAGCAACTGAAAGCCAAGATTGCAGCAGCGATCGAAGCCAGCGAAACTTTAAGAAAATTCAAGGATCAGCTCAAACTCGATATCACCACTGAAGGCTTGCGTGTGCAGATTGTCGATTTGCAAAACCGGCCGATGTTTGCTTCTTCCAAGGCTGAGCTGCAGCCTTACGCCCGGCAGATACTGCGCGAGATCGGGCAGATGTTAAATGGTGTGCCGAACAAGATCAGCCTGTCAGGGCATACTGATGCTGTGCCTTATCCCAGCGGGGTTAAGGCTTACAGTAACTGGGAGTTATCAGCAGACCGCGCCAATGCGTCGCGGCGCGAGCTGATTGCCGGTGGCATGGATGAAACTAAATTAGTGCGCGTCGTTGGTCTGGCTTCAGCGGCTTTGTATGATAAAGCTGATCCGTTAAACCCGGTTAATCGGCGCATTAATATTATTGTGATGAATAAAAAAGCAGAAGAAGACGCGCTCAAAGATGGCGGTACTATTGATTTACCGGGAGATCTGCCAGCAAGCGGCAGCGGCACTGCGGTTGAGGCAACAATGCTGCCGCCAGAAGAGTAGCTACGCAAGAACTAATTTGCTATATATGCGTTATTGCTTTTAGCACTAAATATTACGGAACATGACGATATAAGTATGAAAACATTACCGATTGATGAATTAAGAGGCCTGCTGAGCGCAGTGTCTGAGCATGGTCAGCAGCATCTGCTGGAGGTAGAAGCCGATCTGTTACAAACGACTTATTTACTCAGTGCTGCCGTCGATAAGCTCAGCGTCAGTTTTATGGCTATTCATGCAGCTGTAAGCGCGCAGCAGCAAGCCCTGGCAGACATTATGTCCGAGCGCGGACTGGAGATGGCTCAATTGCCGCAGTTAGAAGCTTTTGAGCAGCAAATTTCTAATGAAGTAGATCTTGTAGTCAGCGCATTGCAGTTTCAGGATATGACCAGTCAGCTGCTGACACGCACGATCAAGCGCGTTATCGGCTTAAAGGGATTGTTACAGGAGCTTTCCGCGCACGGTGATCGCGTTGAGCCGGATCAGGAGCATGCAGAAATCGCCCGTTTTCTGGCGCAGCTTAGCGATAATTTACATGCTGGCAGCCATGCGCTGTCAGGAGGCTTGCGCCGTTCGGTAGATCAGCAGCACATGGATAGCGGAGAAATTGAATTATTTTAAATTCAGCTCTAAATTTTAAGCTTTTATTGCCGTTAATAGCTTAAGCCTTAGCTTTAATTGATACACAAGTAATCGGCATTTGATAGTAATTTGATAAGCAAACCGCCAGAATAGGTGACTACAACCGGTGGTCACCACCAACAACGTAAAAAAGTGAGTAAAGCAATGGCAAAAACAATTCTCGCGGTCGATGACTCCGCATCTTTGCGGCAGATGGTGGCATTTAGCCTGAACGCCGCTGGTTATGATGTGGTGCAGGCAGTTGATGGTCAGGATGGCCTCAATAAAGCCAAGGACAAAACGGTTGACCTGGTGCTGACTGACCAAAATATGCCGATTATGGATGGCCTGACCTTGATTAAAAATCTGCGCGAACTTGGTTCATACCAAAAAGTGCCAATCTTAATGCTCACTACCGAATCTAGTGATGAGATGAAAGCCAAAGGCAAGGCCGCGGGTGCTAACGGCTGGCTGGTTAAGCCGTTTGATCCTAAACGTCTGATTGAAGTGGTGCAAAAAGTCATAGGTTCTTAAAGCCAGCAACGGCTGCATTAAGTGAGCGTATAAAAATGAAAAACGGGGTAGGGCAATGACAATTGATATGAGTCAGTTTTATGAGGTCTTCTTTGATGAATCAGAAGAGCTGCTAGCTGAGGCCGAACGTCTGTTACTGGGCATAGACCTGGAGAATCCTGATGCAGAAGACCTGAACGCAATCTTCCGCGCAGCGCATTCAATCAAGGGTGGTGCGGCTACGTTTGGCATGATGGACATGACCGAAATTACCCATGTGCTCGAAAATCTACTCGATAAAATTCGCAAAAATGAAATGGCGCTGACCGCAGAGCATGTAGATGCGTTTCTGGCAGCAAAAGATGTGTTAAAGATGGAGTTAGACGGCCATAGGCTGGCGTCAGCCGTTGATCAAGATCAGGTGAGCGACGTTAAAATGGTGCTCAAAGCATTATCTGAAGCCGGTGGCATCGTGATTAAACCGGTAGAAGTGATTGCGCAAGTGGTGCAGGTAGAAACGGTTGTGCCGCTAGAATTGGTCGCTGCGCCCGTCGCTGCGCCCTTAGCCGCCGGCATGGTCTGTTTCCATATAGCGCTGCCGGATATGGCAGAAAAAGACGTCAGCAATCTGCAAGAAGAACTCGGTTTGTTAGGTGATGTGGTGTCAACCAAGCAAACAGATGGCCGCTTTCTGTTTGCATTGACTACGGACTCGACGGCGGCGGATATTATTTCTATCTGCTCTTTTGTGCTCGATCCTGATGATTTAATCATTACGTTGGCACCTGTGGCTGCTGCTCTACTGCCGGTAGCTGCAGCGGCTAAAGTTCAAGCGGACGTCAGCACAAATCCTGCACAAACTAGCAATAAAGTACAGATCCATGAAGAAGTCGGTTACGGCTTATTTGCTGAAGATGGTAAAGACGAGGTCGAAGAAGGCTATGGCTTTTTTGCGCCGTTTCAGCCGCATGCGGATGCAGTGAAGGCCACCTTAATAGGTGATGATACTGTTGTGCCTGCCGTGGTAATGGCCGCGTCCGCGGAACATGAAGACCATGCGGATAAAAAACCAGCAGCGCGTCGCGAAACCGATAAAGCGCCGGCAACGGCAGAAACTTCTTCCATCCGCGTCGGCATTGAAAAAGTTGACCAGCTGATCAATCTCGTTGGCGAGCTGGTGATTACGCAGGCGATGATTGAGCAGCGTATCAGCATGCTCGATCCAGTTGAGCATGAACCTTTACTCAATAGCGTCAGCCAGCTCACGCGCAATACCCGTGATCTGCAAGAATCAGTGATGTCAATCCGCATGATGCCGATGGATTTTGTATTCTCACGCTTTCCACGCATGGTGCGCGATTTAGCCGCCAAGCTGAATAAGAAGGTTGAGTTTGTCACCATCGGTGCCGCCACTGAACTTGATAAAGGTCTGATTGAGCGCATCGTCGATCCGCTAACGCATTTGGTGCGTAACAGCGTTGATCATGGCATAGAAACACCGGCCCAGCGTAAAGCTGCCGGCAAAAGTGAGATTGGGGTACTTACCTTATCGGCTGCGCACAAGGGTGGCAGCATCGTCATTGAAGTTACCGATGACGGTGCTGGTTTAAATCGCAATAAACTCCTTGAAAAAGCACAGAAATCTGGCCTTGCCGTCAATGAAAAAATGACCGATGCTGAAGTGTTCGCACTAATTTTTGCGCCAGGTTTTTCTACCGCCGAAGTCGTCACCGATGTCTCCGGACGCGGCGTGGGCATGGATGTAGTCAAACGTAATATTTCTGCGATGGGCGGCATCGTGGAAATACGTTCGGCCTTAGGTTTTGGTACGACGATTTCGATTGCCTTACCGCTAACGCTGGCGATTCTGGATGGCATGACCGTAGCCTTGGGCAGCAGTATCTATGTGATACCGCTCAATCTGATTGTTGAAACGCTGCAACCCAAGCTTGAAGACATTAAAACCGTCACCGGCGAAGGCCGCATGGTGCACGTGCGCGGTGAATATCTGCCTATTATTTCCTTGCACAGCCTGTTTAATCAGCACACCGATATTACCGACCCGACCCAGGGCGTACTCGTGCTACTCGAAGCTGATGGCAAAAAATCAGCGCTGTTTGTCGATCGCCTAGTCGGTCAGCAACAAGTGGTGATTAAGAGTTTAGAAACTAATTACCGCAAAGTAGCGGGTATTTCTGGTGCCACCATTATGGGCGATGGCTGTGTTGCCTTGATCCTCGATGTGTCAGCGCTGATTCAGATGGGTCAGAATACCAATTACCTTACCGGCGCAATTCCGTTTGCGCAGCACGGTGCAGCCCAATCACAGACTCAGTCTAAGGACCTATCATCATGAGTAACAATAGCAACGCTGCTAGCAACACATCGATTCAAAGTGCTGCTGGTGAATACCTGACATTTGTGCTTGGTGCTGAAGAGTACGGCCTTGAAATCTTAAAAGTACAAGAGATTCGCGGTTACGACGCCGTGACCAATATCGCCAATACGCCCGAGTTCATTAAAGGTGTGGTCAATTTGCGCGGCAAAATAGTGCCTATCGTTGATTTGCGCATCAAGTTTCATCTCGGCAAAGTTGAATATAACGAATTTACTGTAGTAATTATTTTAAGTCTGGGCAATCGCGTCGTTGGTATCGTCGTCGATGGAGTATCTGATGTTATGGCGCTGCAGGATGACCAAATCCGCGAAGTGCCATCTTTAGTCACCAGCATTGATACCAGATACATCGTCGGTTTAGCCACCGTCGAAGAGCGCATGCTGATACTGGTCGACATCGAGCAGTTGATGAGCAGTCAGGATATGGCATTACTCGATCACGTCGGTGGACATTAAGGCAAGTCGAAATCAGACCGGTTTTTTTGTTCGCTAAAAAACCGCCGTTGTGAAAATATAATCAATGCGCTTAATCAGCAAGAGGCTTTCCTATGAAAATTAACATGCCGGTTACCAGTACCGAAGTCATGTTTGATGAATCTGAGTTTTTGGTCTCCAAGACCGATTCTAAAGGCATCATCACCTATGTTAACCAGAGTTTTATCGAAATTAGTGGTTTTAGTGAAGCCGAGTTAGTTGGTCAAAATCACAATATAGTCCGCCACCCGGATATGCCGGTAGAAGCTTATGCCGATATGTGGCTAAACCTGAAAGCGGGCAAGCCGTGGACTGGATTGGTTAAAAACCGTACTAAAAGCGGTGATTACTATTGGGTGATCGCCAACACTTCGCCTATATCAAGCAATGGCCATATTGCTGGTTACATTTCTGCGCGCAGAAAACCGAGTCGCCAGCAAGTTGAGGCGGCAACTGCCGCTTACAGCTTATTTAAACAGGGCAAAGCGCAGGGTTTGGCCATTATTAACGGCGCTGTTGTTAAAGATAACTGGCTTAATAAACTCAAAACTACACTACATAATTTTAAGGTATCACAACGTCTGGCCGGCATTATTGGTGTTGCCGTTACGGTGACCTTGATTCAAGCCGGAATTGGTATGTATGAGTTAGCTGACGCTAACGATAAATTAGTCGAAATTTACCAGCAAAGAATGATACCGGCTGAACAGATGGGGCAAATTAAGACGCTCATGCTCGACAATCGCACGCAATTGCGTATTGCTTTGAGCGAAGTCAGCATCGACAGTACCGAGCAGTCACTCACATTGAAACTCGATCCTGAGTTTGCTGCTAAGTCTGCAGCTGCAATTGAAAGCAATCTGCAGCAAGATAAAGAGCTATGGCAAAAATACATAGCCAGTCAGGCATCGGATGAAGAACAGCAATTGGCAGTAAAGTTTGCAGTCAGCCGCGAAAAATTTACCAATGAAGTGTTATTGCCAGCAATTGTCGCTTTGCGTGCTAATGATTATGCACAGACTAAAATGCTATCGGTAAAAGCACGCGAAATTTACAGTATGGCAGCTGCAGAAGCCGACGCCATTATTCAGATACAAGGCAAGCAAGCGCAACAGACATATGAGGACGCGAAAACACATTTTGCCAAAATTAGCATGCTCACCATAGGCGGCTTAGTCACAGCGGTAGCCTTGCTGATATGGCTAGGTTTCGCCGTGGCACGTTCTATAACCAAACCACTGCATCAAGCCATCCAGGTGTTTGCTGATATCTCATCGCAAAAACTGGATACGCCGATTGAAACCTTGGGCGATGATGAGTTGAGTCATGTGTTGCAATCTCTAAAAATTATGCAAGTGATACTCAGCTGCAATCTGAATGAAGCCGCGGTATTGGCTGATCTGGTGCAAGAGCAGTCAGTGAAATACGAAGGTCAATTAAGCGCGATTAGTAAATCTACCGGCGTGATCGAGTTTAGTATGGACGGCAAAATTATTACCGCCAATGAACTCTTTTTGCAGGCCGTCGGCTATGACCTGGCTGAAATAGTAGGTCAACACCATTCAATATTTGTTGATGCTAATTATAAAGCCAGTGCCGACTACCGTCAGTTCTGGGAAAAACTGAACCGTGGTGAGTCGATTGCTGGTCAGTTTTCACGTATTGCTAAAAACGGTAAAGAAGTCTGGCTCGAAGCGTCATACAACGCTATTCTTGATGTAGCAGGAAAACCATACAAGATAGTCATATATGCGACTGATATTACTGAACAAAAAAATAAAAATGCCGATTTTGAAGGGCAGATTTCCGCCATTGGCAGGTCGCAAGGCGTAATCGAAATTGGCTTAGATGGCACGATACTTAAAGTCAATGCGCTTTATTTGGCAATGCTCGGCTACACCGAACAGGAGCTGCTCGGTCAGCCGGTGAGCATAGTATTAGACCCAACGTTTGCCAAAAGCCCAGCCTATAAAGAGTTGTGGAATAAACTGGTGCAAGGCGGCATAGACGCCGGCCAGTACAAACGTATCGCCAAAGATGGCTCAGAGGTATGGATTCAAGCTTCTTATAACCCGATTAATGATCTGAACGGTAATCCGTATAAAGTGGTGAACTACACCATGGATATCACTGCCGCAAAACTGGTGGCCGCGGATAATGCTGGGCAGATATCAGGTATCAATCTATCGCAGGGTGTAATTGAGTTTGACTTAACCGGCAAAATGACCGCTGTTAACGCAAACTTCGCCAACATCAGCGGTTACAGTGAAAAAGAAATTGTCGGCAATCATCACAGTATGTTTGTTGAACCGGCCTACCGCAACAGCCATGAAGATAAAGCGTTTTGGGAAGCGCTAAATCACGGGGAAGCACAAGCTGGCCAGTTTAAACGTATCGGCAAAGGCGGTGCCGTGGTCTGGTTGCAGGCAATCTATAACCCGATTAAAGATATGAATGGTAAGCCATTTAAAGTCGTTAAATATGCTATCGACATTACTGAGCAGCAAAATAACGCTGCTAACCTTGCGGTAGCCGTTGAAGAAACGCAATCTGTGATAGAAGCGGCAAAAGACGGTGATCTAGCCGGCCGTATTGAACTCGACGGTAAAAACGGTGCTATTGCCAGTCTGTGTGCCGGAGTTAATTCACTGCTACAACAAATGACAGACATCATTGTGCAAGTGCGTGAAGCCGGTGAAACCATTAACACCGCCGCCGGTGAAATATCGCAAGGTAATAATGACTTGTCTTCACGTACCGAAGAACAGGCCTCATCGCTCGAAGAAACCGCATCAAGCATGGAGCAGTTGGCTTCAACCGTTAAGCAGAATGCTGAAAATGCTAAACAGGCTAATCAGCTTGCTGCCACAGCGTCTGGCGTAGCGGTCAAAGGCGGCAGCGTGGTGCATGAAGTCATTACCACCATGGTCGATATTAATGCCAGCTCGCGCAAGATCGTCGACATTATTTCGGTCATTGATGGCATTGCCTTCCAGACCAATATTCTGGCCTTAAATGCAGCAGTCGAAGCGGCACGTGCTGGTGAACAGGGCCGTGGTTTTGCTGTTGTGGCCGGTGAAGTGCGTAATCTGGCGCAACGCTCAGCAGCGGCCGCAAAAGAAATTAAGCAGCTCATCTCGGACTCAGTTTCTAAGGTTGAAGACGGCACCAAGCTGGTGGAAGAAGCCGGAAAAACCATGGGTGATATTGTGGCTTCTGTACAGCGCGTCACCGATATTATGGGTGAAATCGCGGCGGCGTCGGCTGAACAAAGTGCCGGCATCGATCAGGTGAATAATGCGATAGTGAGTATGGATGAAGTCACCCAGCAAAATGCGGCGCTGGTCGAACAAGCTGCTGCTGCTGCCGAGTCTCTGGTTGATCAGGCGGTAACGCTGGTTGAAACCGTGAGTGTGTTTAAACTTATCGGTGGCGAGCAAGCGGCTGGACGCATTCAATCTAAGCCATCTTCATGGCTTGCGGCTAAGTCAGGAACTAAGCCGGTCGCTAAAGCGCCAGTGAAGATGGCTAGCAGCAAAGCTGCTGCCAAGACCGGCACCGATGACGGTGACTGGGAAGAGTTCTAATTTACGTTTAAGCGTGCCGCAATAAACTTAACTAAAAAACGAATGCAATAGCGTCATTGCGCCTCGGGCGGCCAAAGCGCTTACAGCACTAATTTTAGCGTAACACCGGTGATCATGCTCGGGGTTTTGTTGAGTAATAACGAGCATGGCTGTTGTAATTCAAAACTACGCTCGTGTGCTTAGCGCTGTTGGCCATGAGTTGTGACAAGTTACGGCTGTGTTGAACGCAACACAAAAGTACCGACAAAGCGTTCAGTAATAATGATGCGTCCTTCGCTAGTTTTTTATTAGTGGGTCGCTAGGAGCTGTAAACTAGTATGAAAATTAACTTGCCCGTCACCAACCATGAGGTAGTACTTAAGGCTGGCAGTTCGATTGTTTCCAAAACTGATGCCAAAGGCACGATCACTTATGTGAACCGTGATTTCATCGAGATCAGTGGTTTCTCCGAACAGGAACTTATCGGCCATAACCACAATATCGTGCGTCATCCGGATATGCCACCGGCAGCATTTGCCGATTTATGGCTAACCTCTAAAGCGGGTAAGCCGTGGACAGGTTTGGTTAAGAACCGCTGTAAAAATGGAGATTTCTACTGGGTTGAAGCCAACATCGCACCTATTTTAGAGGGCGAGCGCATCGTCGGCTATATTTCCGTGCGTAATCAAGCAGTGCGTGCGCAGATTGACGCGATTATTCCGGTCTACCAACAAATGCTGGCCGGCACATTAGCCAAGCCGAACCTTTTTAGCCAGTGGCTAAGTCGCAGCCTCGGCGCTGTAAAAAATATGCCGTTATTTGGCAAATTGCTGCTCGCATGCAGCATGCCGTTAGTCGCAGTATTTGCACTGGGCCAGTTGTTGGCGGTCAATCAGTTGATACTTGGACTTTGCGCAGTCAGCACTGTACTTGCTGCAGCCGCATGGGCGTCGCGCTCCATCAAAACGCCGATTCTGCGAGCTACTGCCTATCTTAATAAAATTGCCAGCGGTGATTTGATGATAAAAATCGACAGCAGCGCCGACAATGAAACCGGCAAGATGCTGCAAGCGCTAAAATCAATGCAGATCAAACTTGGCTTTGATGTCAATGATGCACGCAAAGTGGCTGAAGAAGCTTTGCGTCTGCAGGTGGCTTTGGATAATAGCGCGATGGGCGTGACTTTTTCCGATAGTCAAAATGTACTGCAATATATGAACATTGCCGCGACCGTTTTATGGCAAGGCATGGCGGCCGATGTAGAAGCACTGCATGCGGATTTTTCATTGGCGCAACTTAAAGGTAAAAGCATCGGCCAGTATTTTGAAAGCGCTGCGGATCGTGCGTTGTTCGCCGAACAGCTTAGCGCTACCCGTGTCATTAACATCGTCATGTATGGTCGTCATCTTGATTTGGTCATCATCCCGGTTTACAGTGCGAACCGCGATTATTTAGGGCGCATGACGCAGTGGAATGACCGCACGGCGGAAGTGCTGGCTGAGCAGAAAATTGCACAGTTAATAGCACAGACTGTTGCTGGCAATTTAAATCAGCGCCTCGATGTCAGCACTTTACCGCAGGGATTTTTACGCGACATGAGTGCGGGCATGAATAGCCTGCTGCAAGCGGTGCTTGATCCGCTGCATATGGCGGCGAACTATGTCGATGCACTGTCTAAAGGGGTGATTCCGGCAGAAATTAAAACTAACTACCATGGTGATTTTAATATCATCAAAACCAATCTGAATGCCTGCGGCAGCGCGATTAAGGCGCTGGTTGCCGATGGCCACGTACTGGCTGTGGCGACCGCTGCGGGTAATCTTGGTTTACGTGCCGATGCCAGCTTGCATTTAGGCGAGTTTCGTCAGGTGATTGAAGCGCTTAATGCAACCTTGGACGCAATCGTAACACCACTTAATATGGTGTCAGGCTGTGTAGAAAGCATCGCCACTGGCAATATTCCGGCAGAGATCACGGCACAGTATCACGGCGATTTTAATGCAATTAAAAACAACCTGAATACGTGTTTTGAAGCCATTAACCTGATGGTAGCTGATGCACAGCTGCTGGCCAATGCAGCCCAGGATGGTCACGTATCGGTACGCGCCAATGCGCTGCAGCATCAAGGCGATTACCGAAAAATTGTCGATGGCATGAATGCCACACTAGAGATGATCGTCGGCCCAATTGCCACGGTACAAGTGTCGGTAGAAACTATAAATACGGGTGCCAAGGAAATTGCCCAGGGCAATGCCGATTTATCGCGGCGTACCGAAGATCAGGCGGCATCACTGGAAAAAACTGCAGCCAGTATGGAGCAGCTGTCAGCCACCGTCACCCAGAACGCGGACAATGCCAAACAAGCCAGTCAGCTCGCTGCTGCTGCTGCCAGCGTGGCCGTTAAAGGTGGCGCTGTGGTGTCTGCCGTAGTCGATACCATGAGCGCCATTAATAGCAGCGCAAAAAAAATCGAGGATATTATTTCGGTGATTGACGGTATCGCCTTTCAAACCAATATTCTGGCGCTTAATGCGGCGGTTGAAGCGGCGCGTGCCGGTGAACAAGGTCGTGGCTTTGCGGTAGTGGCAGCCGAAGTACGTAATCTTGCACAGCGTTCAGCCAGTGCTGCCAAAGAAATAAAACATCTCATCGGTGATTCGGTGAACAAGACGGCAGAAGGTACTAAGCAGGTTGAAACCGCAGGCAATACCATGCAGGAAATTGTGGTTTCAGTAAAACGCGTGTCCGACATTATTGCCGAGATCGCTGCAGCTTCAGTGGAGCAAAGTATCGGTATTGCACAAGTCAATGAAGCCATTATGAGCATGGATGATGTGACCCAGCAAAATACCGCGCTGGTAGAAGAAGCGGCCGCTGCCGCCGAGTCTATGCTCGAACAGGCGGATGAACTTATGCGCGCCATTAGCGTGTTTCAGATAGATGAGCCTGATAGTAGCAGCAGACAATATTTAATATCAGCCAATTGATCGTATGGTTCAGGACAGCATACTCAAATATATAAGCATTAATTTATAAACATAAATATAAAGAGCGCGCTGATTTCTTTGCTAAATACTAAAGAGGCTTTATGTAGTTTGCAGAAATTTTGCAATTTTTTTGATGTACTAGGAGAACAGAATGGCAGTGATTGATCGTGTATTAGTGGGCGAAGCTTTAATCGTTGAAAATCGACCGGACGGTAGTGGTTTGGATTTAAAAAATGTAGCGCATATTGATTTGATTATGGGACCACGCGGTAGTGCTGCTGAAGATGCATTTTGCCGTACTTTGACCGACCAAAAAGAAGGTGTGAATGGCTTATTGGCGATTGTTGCGCCAAACATGATGGTTAAACCAAATACGGTCATGTTTAATAAAGTCACCATGCGCAATACTAAACAGTCCATACAGATGTTTGGTCCAGCACAACGCGGTATTTCCATGGCGGTGATGGATTGTGTAGCGGATGGCACGATTCCGGTTGAAGAAGCCGATGACGTCTTTATTTGCGTCGGCGTATTTATCGACCAAGGTGCGGACATGGATGACCGTATTCAGGATTGGAACTACCGTGCGATGAAGCAAGCCATCAAAAGTGCAATTGCCCGTGAGCCGAAAGCGGCTGATTTGTTGAAAGTTTATAAAGAGTCAGCACATCCATTTGCAGCAAAGAACTAAGCGCATTAAACAATAACATCGGTAAGGCTGATTAAATAAGCCGCTACCTAAAGCATTTCTGGTTGTGTCATCAGGTGTATTTACTTACGCTTGCTGATACATCAGACATGTTATAAAAAATTATAAGATCGAATTGGATTAAAAATGAAAATGACCGTCGCTAAAAAAATGCTGTTGCTGACTATGGTTTCTGTTGTTGGCTTGATCGGCCTAACGTCGCTAAACCATCAGCAGATGGAAAATGTTTTTAATCAAACCAACTACGCCAATATCAATATTGTGCCGAGCATGGTCGAGCTCGATAAAATTCGCTATCAGTTTAATACACTCAGAATTCGTGTGGCTAACCATACCCTGCTCAGTGGCGCCGATGACATGGCCAAGGTTGATAGCGCTATCGCCAAACTGAAAACCGAACTTGATGCACTGACCGCAGCCTATGCTTCGTTAGTGGCTGATGATGCCGAAAACCAATTGCTAGCCGCCGACCTTGTTGGCCTGAATGCCTATTATCAGCAGATGGAGCCAATCTTAGTCGCCTCACGTGTCAATGATAAGCCACTGGCGCATGCGCTCTATATTGCGATTCGCGCCACCGCAGAAAAAGCCAATGCCAGCATTGGCGAACATATCGACTACAAAGTAAAGCTCGGCCAGGACAGTGCGCAGCACGCCGTAGCTAGCGCGGCTAATGCCGACAAAATATCGCTGTTAATCACTGCCGTTTTCTTGCTCGCACTTGGCATTATAGGCTATCTAATCAGCCGCAATTTAAAACAGCAGTTAGGTGGCGAACCCGATGCAGTGGCTGCGATTGCTGATAATATTGCCCGCGGTAATTTGAACAGCGTGATTACGCTCAAGGCTGATGACAAAACCAGCTTAATGGTCTCGATGCAGACCATGCAGCAAACTTTAAAGTCGGTCATTGACGAACAAACGACGATGGCTGCAGAAAATAAACGCGGCAATATTGCTGCGGCGATTAATGCCGAAAAATTTCACGGCAGCTATAAAACCATGGCCGATAACATTAATTTCATGGCGGCAAATCAAGCTGATGTAATGCGCAAAGTCACCGCATGTATCGCCGAGTTTTCAAATGGTAACTATGATGCGCCGTTAGAGAAATTCAGCGGCCAGCGCGCGTTTATCAACGTCAGCATGGAGCTGCTGCGCGCCAATGTGAAACATTTGATTGCAGATATCGAGCATATGTCAAATGAGCATGATGCCGGCGATGTCGATGTGGTCATTGCCGCGGCACCCTACCAAGGTGCATATGCTGAAATGGTGCAGGGTATTAACACCATGGTGGCAGCACATGTGCGCGAAAAAGCGCAGATGATACAGCTCATGCGTGCGTTGGGCGACGGTGACTTTGACGTAAAAATTGAGCAATATCCGGGTAAAAAAGCCGCTATCAATCAAAATCTCGACCGGCTGAAAGGCAAGCTCAACGGCATTCTTGACTCAGTGATCTGGGTCACGAACGAGCATGAGCAGGGTAATACCGATATGACCATGCATGCCGATATGTTTAAAGGTGGTTTTAACAAACTAGCTGGCGCGGTGAATACCATCGTCGCCGGTCAGATTGAACTTACCGAAAAAGTGTTGGTGTGTGTGCAAGAGTTTGGAGAAGGTAATTTTGATGCGCCGTTAGAACAGTTCCCCGGTAAACGTGCCCAGGCGAATGTTGCGATCGAGCAAGTGCGCAGCAACCTCAAGGCATTGAATGCAGATACGCAAATGCTGGCCAATGCCTCTCAAGACGGTCGCATCACCGTGCGCGCCGATGCTGAAATTCACCATGGCGATTTCCGCACTATTGTTGACGGCATGAATGCGATGCTCGAAATGATCGTCGGTCCTATCAGTACCGTCAAAGGCTCGGTTGAAACCATTAACACCGCAGCTAAAGAAATCGCGCAGGGTAATACTGATCTATCACGTCGTACCGAAGATCAGGCAGCGTCGCTAGAACGCACCGCGGCCAGCATGGAAGAACTGTCTTCTACCGTAAAACAGAACGCGGACAATGCAAAACAGGCGAGTCAGCTCGCAGTATTGGCATCAGGCGTAGCGGTCAAAGGTGGTGGCGTAGTGGGTGAAGTGGTGAATACCATGAGTGCAATTAATCAAAGCGCCCGTAAAATTGAAAACATTATCAGTGTGATCGATGGCATTGCCTTTCAAACTAATATTTTAGCGCTGAATGCCGCGGTAGAAGCGGCACGTGCCGGTGAGCAGGGGCGTGGTTTTGCTGTTGTTGCGGCAGAAGTGCGCAACCTCGCGCAGCGTTCAGCTGCAGCTGCCAAAGAGATTAAAGAACTAATCAACGACTCTGTGGCGAAAACAACCGAAGGCACACGCCAAGTAGAAACCGCTGGCGCCACCATGAACGAAATCGTCAGTTCTGTGGCACGCGTATCCGACATTATTGCCGAAATAGCCGCCGCTTCCGTGCAGCAAAGTGCCGGTATTGCCCAAGTCAATGAAGCCATCATGAAGATGGATGAAGTCACGCAGCAAAATACAGCGCTGGTAGAACAAGCTGCCGCTGCCGCCGAATCACTGATGGAGCAGGCGCAGGAAATGAATACAGTGATGGGGGTTTTTGTGCTGGAAGGTGAGCAGAAAACGATTGCACACAATGCGCCGCGCTTATTGAGTAACCGATCTGCCGCTAAACAGCCGGTTTTTTCATTTGATGACGCAGAAACTGCGCATATAAAATGGAAAATGCGGCTAGTGCAGTATATCGGCGGCCAGTCGACTGAAGATCTGGATGTAGAAACAGTGTCTTGTGATGATAAATGTGAGCTAGGTAAGTGGATCCATGGCCCAGCTATTAGACATGCGACCATGAGTGAATATAAAACGCTGCGTCAATCGCATGCCGCTTTTCACAAGACTGTAGGCGAAATCGTGCACAGTGTGCAGGAGCAAAATCCGGAGCAGGCGAAATTGATGTTGGGTGGTGATTTCTCGCATACCTCCAAACTCACGATTAATGCGATTCGCGCCATGCATAGCAAAGTCGGGGTTTAAACCAAGCAAGGCCTGCTGTTAAAACAATTGATCAGGCTTTAATAGCTTTTATGAAATCGAGACTAGCACTATGTTAAAAGATAAACAGGATGACCGCGAGTTTGAGTTTACTAGCAGCGATTTTTCCAGAATACGTAAACTCATCTACGAGCATGCCGGCATATCATTATCTGATGCCAAGTCAGACATGGTGTATAGCCGCATAGGCCGCCGCCTGCGTGCCGTTGGTCATAACTCGTTCAAACGTTATCTCGATCAGCTCGAGGCAGTGAATGATGCCGATGAGTGGGAGGCATTTACTAATGCACTCACCACTAATCTAACCTCTTTTTTCCGTGAAGAGCATCATTTTCCTATCCTCGCTGAACACTTGTTACAGCTTAAAAAACCGATCCGCATCTGGTGTTCTGCCGCATCCACCGGTGAAGAGCCTTACAGCATTGCCATGACTGCGTGTGAGGCGTTTGGCACGATGCAGCCGCCAGTGGAGATTATTGCCACCGACATCGATACCAATGTACTGGCAACAGCAGCTGGCGGCGTCTATCCGTATGAGCGCGTCAGCAAGCTGTCAGATGAGCGTCGCAAGCAGTTTTTTCAAAAAGGCAGCGGTGCGCATGTAGGCTCGGTGCGTGTGCGCCAAGAACTGCGTAAGTTGATTAGTTTTGAACAACTTAATTTGCTCGATGCGCAGTGGACGGTTAAAGAACCCGTCGATGTAATTTTTTGCCGTAACGTCATGATCTACTTTGATAAGCCGACACAAGCAAAAATTCTTAGCCATTTTGTGCCATTAATGAAGCCGCATGCGTTGTTATTTGCCGGACATTCTGAAAACTTTCTCTACGTTTCTAACGCCTTTCATTTGCGCGGTAAAACCGTTTATGAGCTTAACAAAACCCCAGAGGCGAAACGTAGTCTAGGGCAGCCGAAAATGAGTCCGCGATGACGATGCAGCATGAAGAAGTTTCAACTACGCTCTATTTTGACCGTACCTTTAATTGTGATGCGGCCAAGATTTCCCCTGGCGAGTATTACTATACAGATAAGGATATGCTGATTGTCACCGTGCTCGGTTCCTGTGTGTCAGCGTGCATACGCGACAATATCAGTGGTATCGGTGGCATGAATCACTTTATGTTGCCCGATAGTGCCAGCGTTGACCGAGATAGCCCGGTCTCAGCCTCAATGCGCTACGGCACTTATGCGATGGAAGTGCTGATTAACCAGTTGCTGCGTAACGGCGCCCGCCGCGAGAATCTCGAAGCCAAAATTTTTGGTGGCGGCAATGTGCTCGAAAGCTTTACGACGATGAATGTCGGCGATCGCAATGCGATCTTTGTGCGCAAGTTTCTCAAAGAAGAAAATATTCGCGTCATGGGTGAAGATCTGCTCGATATTTACCCGAGAAAAGTCTACTACTTCCCTAAAACCGGGCGCGTGCTAGTCAAGAAGCTCAAACAATTGCATAACGATACCTTGGCTAAACGTGAAGAAGACTACGCACGGAAACTTAAAACCAGTAGTGTGGGTGGTGATATTGATCTATTTTAACCATTAAGACTAGCTATGCTGGCTACAGTAAAGTTGTTAACTATAGCGCTAGATGCATAGCCATGATTTAAAGATACGAGACAAGACATGAAAATTAAAGTGCTGGTAATTGATGATTCTGCCTTAATCCGCAGCCTATTGACTGAAATAATTAACAGTCAACCTGATTTGGAAGTGGTTGGCGCAGCGCCAGACCCGTTGGTGGCACGTGACATGATCAAGCAGCTCAATCCGGATGTGCTGACGCTGGATGTGGAAATGCCGAAGATGGATGGCCTCGAATTCTTAGAGCGTTTGATGCGGTTGCGGCCGATGCCGGTGGTCATGGTTTCTACGCTAACAGAGCGCGGTTCCGAAATTACGATGCGCGCGCTCGAGCTTGGCGCGATTGATTTTGTTACCAAGCCGAAAATGTCCATCGTCGACGGTATGCATGAATATACCAATCTGATTGCCGATAAAATTCGTGCAGCGGCCCATGCCAGAATCATTTCATTGCCGCGGCAGTCTACTGTTGTCAAAGATCCTGACCTGCCGGTGATGATGCGTAATCCATTACTCAGTAGTGAAAAACTATTGATTATTGGCGCATCTACCGGAGGCACTGAAGCGATCAAGGCTTTTTTACTGCAAATGCCTTCAGATTGCCCCGGTATACTTATTACTCAGCATATGCCCGCGGGTTTTACCAAGTCTTTTGCCAATCGTCTCGACTCGCTATGTCAGATTTCTGTTAAAGAGGCGGAGGGGGGAGAGCGCATCTTGCCCGGCCATGCTTATATAGCGCCTGGTGATAAACATCTGCTCCTGGCCAGAAGTGGTGCTAACTATGTAACACAGTTAAGTGATGAGGCGCCGGTGAATAGGCATAAACCGTCGGTTGATGTACTGTTTGCTTCGGCGGCGGTTGCCGCCGGAAAAAATGCGGTTGGTGTAATTTTAACCGGCATGGGCAAAGACGGCGCTGTCGGTATGAAAGAAATGAAAAACGCCGGTGCCTATAATTTTGCACAAAATGAGGAAAGCTGTGTGGTCTATGGTATGCCGAAAGAAGCCGTGGCCCACGGCGGTGTTGATGAAGTCGCGCATCTGCAAGACTTGCCTAAACTGGTGCTCAACCATTTGATTAACAACAGCGGCCGCGCTTTGCGTGTATAGCGCATAAATCTTCAGTTACAATTTTTGATACTGGCTGAAGACTCGCTGCAATATCACTTATAATAGTGATAAATATATACGGCAGCAGTAATAGATACTGCTGCTAAATTTAAGAATAAAGATTGTTAATGGAGTAAAGCATGGCCAACCCGAATACTAAATTTCTTGTGGTGGATGATTTTTCAACCATGCGCCGCATCGTTCGTAACCTGTTAAAAGAACTAGGCTATACCAATGTCGACGAGGCCGAAGACGGCGTAGCCGCCCTCAGTAAGCTTAAGGGCGGTAATTTTGAATTTGTGGTGTCCGACTGGAATATGCCGAATATGGATGGTCTGGATTTGTTAAAAAACATCCGCGCTGACCCAGAGCTGTCAAAGTTGCCGGTGTTGATGGTGACGGCAGAAGCGAAAAAAGAGAATATTATTGCCGCAGCGCAAGCCGGTGCCAATGGCTATGTGGTTAAACCGTTTACTGCAGCCACGCTGGATGAAAAGCTCTCTAAGATCTTCGAAAAACTAGAAAAATCAGGAGCCTCAACATGAATCAAGAGCTGGTACAGCAGCCGTCTAACCTGCCCGCAGATGCCGCCATCGCCATGTCACCCAATGATGAGATGCTCAACCGTATAGGTCATGTCACCAGAACCTTACACGACAGCCTCAGCGGCCTGGGTTTGGAAAAAATACTCGAGCAGGTCGCGCAGGATATTCCTGATACGCGTGATCGACTTAACTATGTAGCGCGGATGACTGAACAGGCCGCTGAGCGCGTATTAAATGCGACCGATGCTGCGATTCCATTGCAAACTGAACTCGCAAATGATGCACTCGCACTGGAAGCTCGCTGGAAACAGGTCGTGACTAATCCTTCACTAAAAAGTGAGTATGACCGTACCGTCGATGAAACTTTAGTTTTTCTAGCCAGAACCGGCAAAAATACGACCGATACCAAAGCGCTGTTGATGGATATTATGATGGCGCAGGATTTTCAGGATCTGACCGGGCAGGTCATCAAGAAAATTACCGCCCTGGCCCAGGATATGGAAAAACAGCTGGTGCAGGTATTGATCGACTTTTCACCTGCAGTGGCTAAAAAAGACACTGAGACTGATAAAAAAACGGCAGCAACTGACTCTAGCCTGATGAATGGGCCGCAAATCGCACCAGAAACCGCAGTTGATGTGGTGGCTAGCCAAGAGCAAGTCGATGATCTGTTAGATAGCCTAGGTTTTTAAGCCTAGGTTTTTAAGACAGGGTTTTTAAAGATAAGGTTTTTAAAGACAAGGTTTTTAAGACCCGTTTTAAAGATCAAGTTTTTAAATCTAGGCTTTTAGTACCAAGTCTACTCACAAATTTTTATTGAAAAATGTTGTGGGCATTGTTCTTTATCAGCTTAAATTTTGTCTAAAGTCCAGGTTCTAACAACATCAAGTGTGCCCGCCAAGCTGTGCATATTTGCTAATTTCATCTTTAAAAACCATAGCGTTGCGCCGGCGCTAACGCTAGCAACTCGGCATCGCTAAACAATCTGCCGCGCGTTATAAAGGCAAAACCGGTGCCGCAGTCTAACGAAAATGAGCCGCTAGAACCTGCTACCGCGTCGAGTATGGTATGCGTGTTCTCAGCGAACTGAAAATGACTGTGACCCATATAAAAGATAGCGCCGCCAACTTCACCGAGGATAACATCAGACGGACTCGGCTTGAACTCATTAGCGGGCATCGATAACGGACCACTGCCTTCGCAACAGCCACCCGATTGAAAAAAGATAATAGGTCCGAACTGTTGTGTCAGTTTTTCAATGAGTTCAATCGCAGCAGGGGTTGCAGAAACGCGCTCAGCCATCACTAAATCTCCAGGTATATATTAAAAGATTGTTTATTAATCAATCGGTTGTAAATAAGTTTATTGTTAATTAATCGGCTGTAAGTTGATTTAAGGTCTATACGTCTTTTAAAAAAACAAAAGGCGGACTAGCCGCCTTTTGTTCCTGAGCTGGTTCAAACTGCCAGACAGCTTAATCCAAAACTTGGCTTAGAAAAAGCCCAGTTTTTTAGGGCTGTAGCTTACCAGCAGGTTTTTGGTTTGTTGGTAGTGATCTAACATCATTTTGTGATTTTCACGGCCAATACCAGACTCTTTGTAACCACCAAATGCTGCATGCGCAGGGTAGGCATGGTAGCAGTTAGTCCAGACGCGGCCAGCTTTAATGCCACGACCCATGCGGTAAGCACGGCTGCCATCACGCGTCCATACGCCTGAACCCAGACCAAACACGGTGTCGTTGGCAATCGCTAGCGCATCGGCTTCATCTTTAAACGTCGTAACCGCTAGCACTGGACCAAAAATTTCTTCCTGAAACACGCGCATCTTGTTGTTACCTTTTAGCAAGGTTGGTTGCACGTAATAACCGTCAGCAAATACACCGCCTAAGACATTACGCTCGCCGCCGATCAATAGTTCAGCACCTTCTTGTTTACCGATGTCCATGTAAGACATGATTTTGTTCAATTGGTCTTGTGAAGCTTGCGCGCCAATCATGGTATTAGGATCAAGCGGGTTGCCTTGTTTAATGGCAGCAACACGCGGTAATACACGTTCCATGAAGCGGTCATAGACAGACTCTTGAATTAAAGCACGCGATGGGCTGGTACAGACTTCGCCTTGGTTAAATGCAAATAACACCAAGCCTTCAATGGCTTTATCAAAGAAGTCGTCGTCAGCCTGCGCAATATCTTCAAAGAAAATGTTAGGTGATTTGCCACCGAGCTCTAATGTCGCTGGAATCAGGTTTGCTGCTGCAGCTTGTGCAATGACGCGACCGGTTGCAGTAGAGCCAGTGAAGGCAATTTTAGCAATGCGGCGGCTGTTAGCCAGTGGTGAACCTACTTCGCGGCCATAACCATTGACGATATTAATGACGCCTGCTGGCAGGATGTCAGCAATCAGTTCCATCAGAATTAAAATGCTGATCGGTGTAAATTCTGCCGGTTTCATAACGACACAGTTACCTGCAGCTAAAGCTGGTGCCAGTTTCCATGCTGCCATCAAAATCGGGAAGTTCCATGGAATAATTTGACCAATCACACCTAGTGGCTCATGGAAATGATAAGCCACGGTGGTTTCGTCTAGTTCACTGAGCGAACCTTCTTGCGCACGAATACAACCTGCAAAATAGCGGAAGTGATCAATAGCCAACGGAATATCCGCATTCATGGTTTCACGAATCGGCTTGCCGTTATCTATAGTTTCAGCCGTAGCTAATAATTCGATATTGGCTTCCAGGCGATCAGCTATTTTTAGCAGAAAGTTGGAACGGTCGGCAGCAGCAGTGCGGCCCCATTTTTCAAATGCTAGATGTGCGGCATCTAATGCCAGTTCAACATCTTCTGCACTGGAGCGTGCAGCTTGTGTGTATGGTTTGCCGGTAATTGGTGAAATAACATCAAAATATTCACCTTTGACTGGTGCTGTCCACTTGCCGCCAATGAAATTATCATACTTTGCTTTGTAAGGTATTGTAACGCCTAGGCCTTTAAGTAAATCTAAACTCATACTGACTCCTTTAGTTTTGCTGCTGTTAATGTAGTAAATCTACTCGTGAAGCCGCATGTTTTGCTTGCTAATGTTGGGGTGCTTATTTGCGTGCTAAATTTTCAATGCCCCTTATTTCTCTAGGCGCTTTTAGGTCGGTGCTATGACCCATCCATCCCCAAACAATAACCTGTAGTTTGCTGCAAATCAAGTTAAAAATGCAGCATTTCTAGGCTTTTCCCGCCTTAATATATGGGCTTATTAATTTATGATTCACAACGGTTTGCAATCTCTGACTACGACCTAAGTTATGCATAAAAGTGCAATCAAATATTTAACAGCTTGCTGCTTTCCACCAATAGGCTGCAGCTTTTACGCTATAGTGTCAGACATTAACAAGCGGTATTATGATTTTTTATATTTTAAAAAGGAAGTGCAATGACTCAAGATAATGCAGTGCCAGACAATATGCCTAAATGCGGTTGCGGCCGCAGTTTACATCAGCCCTATTGTGACGGTAGCCATGGTCGCTCAGACAAACAATACGCAGAATGGAAGCTGCAAACCGAGCTTGAGCAGCAGGCACAAAAAGCGAAGTCATCCACCTAGCTTATCCGCCTGATTTGATGTGCAGCTAAGCGCCCGTGCCTAGTGATAGATATTGGGTTATAGCTCAATATGCACTATAATGCGTCGGCTCTCGGAAGAGTGGATGAGCGGTTTAAGTCGCACGCCTGGAAAGCGTGTTTAGGTGAATAACTTAACGCGGGTTCGAATCCCGCCTCTTCCGCCAGTGCTAGAATTTAGAGCATGCTTTTATCATTATATTTAACTAATGCTTGTTCTTATCAAAGCGGCTTATCCAAGCTGCTGGTTCAAGGATATTAAATAAGAGTCTAAGACAAGCTAGTTACCTAAGCCTTCTCCAGACATATAGGCATGCAACATGCGTGCGTTGGAAATATCCTTTTAGCAATGCCCGCCGCGGGCATATGCTGTCATTGCAGCACAATGTCAAATAATTCACTTCCTAGCAATACCATCTTAGACCGACTAAATAAAAAGACACCCGAAGGTGTCTTTTTATTTGTGGCAAGCTTTAATTAGAACCAGATCGTGTAATTATCATCCTATTGGCATGCGCTTTACTGAGGCAGGTTTGGCTTAGGCGCAGGCATGTCAGTAGTAAACCTTGCAGTATGTTCTGTATCTAACTAAAACCAGGTGTAATATTTTTAATCGATTGCATGGTCTCGGCTTTATGGTGATCGCCTCGATGCAGTACGGCAATTAATGACCGATTAGCCATGGAGATAGCCAACACTCAAACTTTATCGTCGATAGTATGAGCTCGACGCAACGTTAGCTTTGGCAGCTTATGTCTTTTTTGCTGTAATTAATAATGGGAGGGCTAAGCGGTAGAGCAGGCAGTGGAGATTGGTATTGCTTGCTTTACATGCAAAAAACGCCAGTTAAACTGGCGTTTCATTTATTGCTGCAGCGCAGTTTGCATGCAATTGCTAAGCTCAGAGAAGTATTCTTTGGTCAGTTCGGTTTGAACAATATATTTAACACGATTGTCACGCTCATCGATATTTAGATCAATGTAACCCTTTTTACGTAAACTTTTAAGTCTACGATGCGCTGTGCTCGGAGAGATATCCTTAGAGCCATTAATCGATTCAACAACAGTTGCCGGTTCACCTGACAGCCAAAAAGCGGCTAGGTAATTGAGCATACGTTCTTCAATCGGGTCTAGTTCCGGAAATTTAGTCACGCTGCGTAGCGCTTTTGCTAAATTTAGGAATTTAATATATTTGTGTGAATTAGTATCATTTTTCATGGTTTGTATTGTAAAGATTATTTAATATAATTGCCATATTTTAAATAGATTTAAGCGGGTTAATAAATGACGAAAATCAAAATCTATTCAATATGTTGAATAAATTTTGATTTTTGATTTAAAGCTTGGGAAATCGCTATGATTTTCATTGAATTACTGGCAACGTCGTGCAATACAAAAGCCCTGTAACTAAATTGCATTACAGGGCTTCGCGAGTGTGCATTAAAGCCGTAAACAGCACACACAAGTTGCTAATGAGTGCTAAATTGCTCGCGTAGTTTGTTGATGATGTGGGCCTCGCCACGAATCTTGAAAAAAGCCCCCTCATTTTCTGAGCGCTCTTCGACTACCTGGCAGTTGGCATATATTTCGCCGCGCTGCTGCTGCGCAGTCCAGGCCAGAAAAATCTCCGCCTCGACTAGGTCTTTCTGGAAAAATGTGACGATAGTCTGGTGCAGTTTGGCGACATCATCCGCGCGTCGTGCGCTCATGACGACACAGTCAGGGTACTTCAGCCGTAATCTGGCCTCGCATTCCGCTTGTGCTGCAGTATCGCCGACAAAGTCGATTTTGTTAAACACGCGAATGCGCGGCACGTCGCTAGCGCCGATCTCTGCCAGCACTTCATTGGTGACTTCAAGCTGGCGCTCAAAACCAGGATCGCTGGCATCAATTACGTGCAGTAGCAGTGACGCATCTAGTGCTTCGTCCAGTGTCGATTTGAATGAGGCCACCAAGCCATGCGGCAGGTTCTTGATGAAGCCGACGGTGTCACTGACAAGCACGCGTGGCACACTCTCTGGATACAGCGTGCGCACCGTGGTGTCTAGTGTTGCAAATAGCTTGTTGGCTACCAGCACTTCACTGCCGGTGAGTGCGCGCATTAAGGTCGACTTGCCGGCATTGGTATAGCCGACCAGCGCAACGCCGGCCAAACCCTGGCGGTCTTGGCGGCGAGCGCGTTGCGTTTTGCGCTCGACTTCCATCGCGACAATTTCTTGCTGCAGTTCGGCAATACGGTCACGAATTTTGCGGCGGTCTAATTCTGTATGTGATTCGCCAGCACCTCGGCCGCCGGCGCCACTGCGCTGCCGACCTTGCGGGCCGGCAAGTTTAGCGGCTTCGCGCAGGCGTGGCGCCATATAGCTCAGACGTGCAATTTCAACCTGAGCGCGCGCTGCGCGCGAGCGCGCATTACGGTGAAAAATTTCGAGTATGACCATGGTCCGGTCCATCACTTCGCAGCCGACTTCAATTTCAAGATTGCGTGCCTGTGATGGCGAGATGTCGTGATCTACCAGCACGGCCTCGATCTCAACAAGCCCGCTGCTATCGACGATACCGGTATAGGCGCTGGCGTCCGCCTCATTATTCACAAAGTCACTTATTTCTTGGCGTTTGCCCGCGCCTAGGTAGGCGGTGATATCAAAGCCGGTTCGTTTTTGTACGAACGTATGCACGACTGCGTAGCCTAGTGTTTTTGCGAGTTCACGCAGCTCACTGAGTGATGCCTCAAACTCGATATCGGTGACGTTAGGCAGTTGTACGGCAGCAACGACGGCGTACCTGATTTTATCTTTAACTTCTGTTTGCATTAGCAGATTGCATCTCTTGATTGGGCGAAGTCAGATAGTACCTGAAATTAGCCGCAGCCTGCATGGCGTATGTAGTAGCGCGAGCTATTGCCTGTAGATCAATCCAAGCTCAGGTGTTATCAAGCGTATGCTGGTTTTTGTAATGAATAGCAGGCTAACAAGCCCGCGATCTACTCATTAAGAAGTATAAGTCGCTATGTTGATTTATAGGACAATATAGTTATAGTGTACATACAGCAAAGGCCTACTCCCATGAACAGCGAAGAAGTTAGTAGCAATCAGTCCGAATTCAGTCAGGAACCAACTGCATTAGTCGCGGTGCGCAGCAAGCTGGCTGACCTCGAGCTTGCCAATCAGGCGGTAACTGAAGGTATATGGATGCTGCATATTGTGAACGGCGACCCCGACCATCCGTCGAGTAAGATACGCTGGTCAGCACAGTTCAGACGACTATTGGGTTACGATAAGCCGCATGAGTTTCCGCATGGCTGGGATAGCTGGCTGAATGCGGTGCATGCTGATGATCAGCCGCAGGCGCTGGCGGCGTTTGGCGCGCATATTAACGATAGCAGCGGCGCGACTCCCTATAATGCCGAATACCGCATGATGACGGCCAACCGTGGTTACGTCTGGTTTCGTGAACGTGCCATTACCGCTCGTAATGAACAGGGTCTAGCACTGCGTTCTGCCGGAGCGCTACGGGATATCAGCGATGAACGCTCAGCGAAAGAGCTGCATCAGCTTAATATTGAGCGCAATGAGCTTAATATGCGGCAGATACTGAACGTGGCGGATACCATTAATCAAATCGCCATGCAGATTAATATTCTGGCGATTAACGCTGCCATTGAGGCAGCGAGGGCCGGAGATGCTGGTCGCGGTTTTGCGGTGGTGGCGAGTGAAGTGCGCAAGCTCGCAGAAAGCACCACCAATGCGATGAATGAGATCCGTGTAATGGCGGCTTAAGCTGGACAGCAAAAAAAGGGAGCTCAAAGCTCCCTTTTTTTGTTTAACGCGCCTAAATTAATTAACTGCTTCTTTCAAAGTTTTACCTGCAGTAAAGCCCGGGGCTTTACGTGCAGCAATTTTTAGTTCGGCACCAGTTTGCGGGTTACGGCCGGTACGCGCCGCGCGTTGTGTAACTTTAAACGAGCCAAAGCCAACCAGGGTAACGGTATCACCCTGTTTAAGCGCTTTAGTAATGGCCGCGGTAGTGGCATCAATCGCGCGACCGGCATCGGCTTTCGTTAAGCCAGCACTTGCAGCTACAGCATCAATCAGTTCAGATTTATTCATAGGTTTGCCTTTGGTTGGTAAGTTATCGGGGTGGAACAGGGTTTACTTTGCGGCTATTTTATTTATCTGTCAATTGTTTTGCTACAGCAGCGCCTATCATAGGTGCATTTGCAGCGTTTTAGCGTGCTTTTTAACGACAATTTTTTGGCTGCAACTTAAGTTTACATAAGCGCATACCTAGATCGTTGCGGCTAATGGGCGCATCGTTATATTTAGAGCGATCAGGCGGGTGCTGATTTCGCTAAATAAGGGCCGCGTGCCCACTGCAGGCTGTGCGCAGCGGCTGTGTAAAGTTTGCAGTGCCGCTAGCACATCGTTCGCGGCGCCAGGCTGGGGCTCGGTGCGTTGTAACAATTCATGCAGCAGGCAGGCGAAAGCGCGTACTTCTATGCGCTGCAGCGCAGCGCTGACAACGGCATCATGCTGCGGCAAAAACGTGGCAGCACCGAAATCTGCGAGCAAACAATCGCGGTGTTGATTCCACAGTATGTTATGCGCATAGAGGTCACCGTGCATCAGGCCTCGTGCATGCAAGTGCTCGGCGACGTTGGCAATCGCAATGGCAATAGCGAGTGTCGTTTGCAGATTGAAGCCCTGCTGCGGCGCATAGCAGTCGCGCGTGCACGACTCCAGGCTCGGCGGCTCGGCGAGATTAATAAAACTGGGTTTGATCAGTTGCATTACCAGGGCCGAAATATGTTGCGGATGATCGCTGATTTGTCCGCGTAACGGAATTAATTGCGGATGCAGACCCGCCGCAATATAAGCGGCTTTTTCGCTGCGGCTTAAGCCGTCGCTGCTTAAAGCGCCTTTAAAGAGTTTTACCGCTACCGCTTCGCTCGTATCAAGCGTAGCCTGATAGATCAGGCCAGAGGCGCCTTCGCCCAGTTTTTCTTCTAATTGCAGTCTATGCCAGCTGATGTCTGTCAGGGCTGGTTTGACGACTGCTGCCAGTTCATCATGATCGCTATATGGGTTGCCGCCATAAGCCAGCCACGCCAGCTTAGGTAGCGCCAGCAGCCAGTGTGGCAGCTGCGTGAACTGGTTAGCGCTGATGCGCACTAATTCAAGCTGCGTGCACGCCGCCATCTCTGGCGGCAATTGCTGCAAGCGGTTGCCCGCCAGCATCAGTTTTTGCAGTGCGCTACAGGCGCCAAGTTGTGGCGGTAACAGGCTGATCTGGTTATCGGTCAGTATCAGCCAGCGTAACTTAGGCGGTAAGGCTGCGGCCGGTACCGTGCTGATCTGATTGGATTTAAAGCCGATCATAGTCAGCTGCGTACATCGCCCAAGCACGGCCGGCAGACTAGTAAACTGATTCTCCGAGCAGAAAATGACGCGCAGCCGCGTCAGTCGCCATAAATCGTCGGGCAGGCTGGATAAAGCGTTGCCGGATAAATTGAGTATCTCGAGTGAGTCGGCCAGTGCAAAAATTTCAGGCGGGAACTCGGTTAAGCCGCAGCTTAGATCAAGGCGTTTGCTACCGGCAAGCTCGCCGGCACGTAAAGAGGAAAGGGTGTGCATGCGCCACTATAACAAATCTTCTGATCAAGTTTGCAATCGTGACGAGGCTGGAGCGCTGTAGCCTGGCGCATGGCATTATTTGCCGGGGCTGAATATATTGCTGCGATTAGATCTAAGTATGGTTTATTGATCGGACTTAGTTTATTTAGACATAGCTTTTTTAGGCCAATACGCACTGACGGCTGTGCGTATTGGCCTGATTGATGATGCCGTTCTATTTTTCGACAAACGCGCGTTCAATGACATAGTCGCCGGGGTCGCCGATGCGCGGTGACACGATAAAGCCACGGCCATCGAGCAAAGCCTCGGTGTCAGCCAGCATTTGCGGGCTGCCGCAAATCATGGCACGGTCAAGGGCAGGATCAAGTGGTGGCAAGCCGATGTCGGTAAACAGTTTGCCAGAGTTAATGAGGTCGGTGAGGCGGCCCTGATTGCGGAATGGCTCGCGTGTCACTGTCGGGTAGTAAATCAGTTTATTGCGCACCTCTTCACCGAAAAACTCATTATTTGGTAGTTCTTTTTCAATAAAGTCGGCATAAGCCAGTTCGCTGACATGGCGTACGCCATGGATCAGGATGACTTTTTCAAACTTATCATAGACTTCAATATCCTGAATCAGGCTCATGAATGGTGCGAGACCAGTGCCGGTAGATAACAGGTACAAATTTTTACCCGGTTTAAGATCGTGTATCACCAGCGTGCCCGTAGGCTTGCGGCTCACCAGTAACTCGTCGCCGACTTTAAGGTGCTGCAGGCGCGAGGTCAGCGGGCCATTTTCAACTTTGATGCTGAAAAACTCTAAATGCTCTTCATAGTTAGGGCTGGCAATACTGTAAGCACGGGTTAATGGACGACCGTCGACTTCGAGGCCAATCATGACGAACTGTCCATTTTCAAAGCGTAAACCCGGGTCACGCGTGGTTTTAAAACTAAATAGGGTGTCATTCCAGTGATGAACGCTTAAGACGCGTTCTGAAGCATATTTACTCATGGGTTATTTCTTCTGTAAGTTTAGTGATTGAATGGCGGCGGTCAGCGCGGGGATGACTTCAAACAGGTCTGCTACCAGCCCGTAGTCAGCGACCTTGAAAATAGGTGCATCTGGATCCTGGTTAATGGCAACCACCACGCGGCTATCTTTCATGCCGTAAGTGTGTTGCACCGCGCCGGATACACCGACGGCTATATATAGCTCGGGGGCGACGACGATACCGGTTTGGCCTACCTGAATATCATTAGGCGCAAAGCCGGCGTCTACCGCGGCGCGCGTAGCGCCTAAGGCCGCACCGAGTTTGGCCGCCAGGGGCGCTAATATCTGTTCAAACTGATCGGCGCTGCCAAGCGATCTGCCGCCGGAGACGACGACTTTGGCCGAGCTTAATGCCGGCCGGTCGGACTGACTGCGGCTTTCCGAAATCCAGCGCGTTTTGCTAAATGCTGCCGGCAGCGCTACTGAAGAAATTTCAGCATGGCTGTCGCCGCCAATAGCCGCGCTAAAGTTACTGCTGTGGATGGTTAAAATTTGCAGCGCATCCAGACTTTGCAGCGTGGTCAATATGTTGCCGGCATAAATCGAGCGTACATAAGTTTGCTCGGCCTTAATCTCGAGTACATCTGAAATCATGGCAACATCCAGCACCGCGGCTGCGCGTGGCAATGCATTGCGGCTGAATGAGGAATGTGCTGCCAGAATGACCTGATAGTCGCCACTGATACTCACCACGAGATTGGCGATATCTTCCGCCAGCGCATGCTCAAGGTGCGCAGCATCGGCGCGAAGCACGCGCTCGACCCCAGACATGGTCGCCAGTGTAGCCGCCATTGCCGCGGTGTCGCTGCCGGCAATGAGTACATGAATTGGTGACTGCCAGAACTGTGCCGCGCTAATGGCATGGGCTACGGATGGGCTTAATTGCGCGCCGTTATGTTCAGCTAAAACGAGTACGTTCATAGTTCTATTCCTTCAACACTGCGCAATTTCGTCAATAGCTCTTCGATGTCAGTGACCATGATGCCGGCCTTTCTTGGTGGTGGTTCAGTGACTTTAAGCAGCGTCAATCGCGGTGTGATCTCAGCGCCTAAATCTACGGCTGGCAAGTTTTCAATCGGTTTTTTTCTAGCCATCATTAGATTTGGCAGTTTCACAAAACGCGGTTCATTCAGGCGCAAATCTGCAGTCACCACCGCTGGCAAGGTCAGTGCCACGGTTTCAGTACCACCATCGACTTCACGCGTGACCTTAATTTCATTACCCTCAATTTCTAGCGCAGACGCAAAAGTGCCTTGCGCATAATCGAGCAAGGCGGCGAGCATTTGTCCGGCCTGACCGGCATCATCGTCTATCGCTTGTTTACCCAGAATGATCAGATCAGCTTGCTCGCGCAGCGCGATCACTTTTAATAGTTTAGCGACGCTCAAGGCTTGCAGGCGTGTGCCGGTTTCAACCAGTATGGCGCGATCAGCGCCCATGGCCAGCGCATGGCGCAGCACATCCTGATTGGCAGCGCTGCCCATCGATACCGCCACGACTTCAGTGCCTGGATGTAATTCTTTGAGGCGTATTGCGGCTTCAAGCGCATTTTCATCAAATGGGTTGACGCTCATTTTTACGCCGTCAATATCCACATCAGAACCATCAGGCTTAACGCGCACCTTAATGTTATAGTCCACCACGCGTTTGACTGCGACGAGTATTTTCATGACTGTTTTTCTACCATTCCTTTGCAATTGCTGGCCATTATATAGTGGCGTATAATATTTGTTAAGTGGATTGTAATGATGATATATATCGATAAAATAGATATAAGAAACTAGATATAAGGCCGTATGAAATATAGCTTACGACAATTGGAAATTTTTGTAGCGATTAGTCGTGCTCAAAGCGTGTCGCGCGCCGCAGAAGAGCTGGCTTTATCGCAGTCGGCGACCAGTTCCGCCCTTGGCGAGTTTGAGCGCCAGTTCAATTGTCAGTTGTTTGATCGTGTCGGAAAATCCTTACGTAATAATGAAGCCGGCCAGCAATTATTACCGCGCGCAGTGGAATTGCTCGACCGTGCCCATGAAATTGAAGCCTTACTGCAAGGCCATATCGGTTTTGGCCATATGAAAATAGGCGCAACTTTAACCGTGGGTAATTACTTGGCGACCATACTCGTTGCCAGATTTCTGCAACATCATCCTGAAAGCCGCATCCAGCTACAAGTGCATAACACCAGCAGCATTGTGCAAAGAATCGCCAATCATGAGCTGGATTTAGGCCTGATCGAGGGTGATTGTATTCATGCCGATATTGAAGTGCAGCCGTGGATTGCGGATGAACTAGTGGTATTTACCGCACCCGAGCATCCGCTGGCTAAGCTTACTACAGTGAGCTTAGAGCAGTTATTGCAGGAGCCGTGGATACTGCGTGAAAAGGGTTCGGGCACGCGTGAAACTTTTGATCGCGCGTTTCATAATCACCATGCGCGGCTTAATATCCGCCTCGAACTTGAGCATACCGAAGCCATCAAACGTGCGGTAGAGTCCGGTCTTGGCATCAGCTGTATTTCGCGTTTGGCGCTAAAAGACGCCTTGCGCCGCGGCAGCCTGGTGGAACTGCCGACGCCGGAGTTGAATCTGGGCCGCTATTTTTATATTCTATGGCATAAACAAAAATACCAGACCGCAGGCATGCGCGAGTTTATCGACTTGTGTAAAGCCATGACTGCCGGCGTTGAACGCAGTGATCTGGTCAATTTACCTGAAATCGCATAAAGGATAAGCATGCAGCGCGATGTAATGAATTACGATATTTTGATTGTAGGCGCAGGTCCGGCAGGCTTATCTGCGGCAATACGCCTGAAACAACTGGCGCTTAAAAGCGGGCAGGAAATCAGCGTCTGCGTGCTCGAAAAAGGCGCTGCCGTCGGCGCGCATATTTTGTCCGGCGCGGTGTTTGACCCGATTGCCCTCGACGAACTTATTCCCGACTGGCGCGCACTTGGTGCGCCGTTAAATACGCCGGTGAGCAAGGACGAGTTTCTGCTGCTCGGCCAGAAGCAAGCGTGGACGATTCCGCATTGGCTGATGCCGCCACTGATGAATAATCAGGGTAATTATATCGTTAGCCTCGGTGAAGTCTGTGTCTGGTTAGCCGAGCAAGCCGAAGCGCTGGGGGTGGAAATCTATGCCGGCTTTGCGGCGCAGCAACCGCTTTATGACGAACAGCAGCAGTTAGTGGGTGTCATTACCGGCGATATGGGGCGCGATGCGCATGGCGAGCCTACAGCGCAGTTTGTCGCCGGCATTGAAATCAGAGCAGTGTATACGCTGATTGCCGAAGGTGCGCGCGGCTCACTGACGCGTGCGCTGGAGGATCATTTCAAGCTGCGTCTTAAATCGTCACCGGCTAAATATGGGCTGGGCTTCAAGGAAGTCTGGCGTGTGCCGTTGCTGCAGCATAAGCCGGGTTTAGTGCAGCATAGTCTTGGCTGGCCACTAACCGCAGATACCGGTGGCGGTGGTTTTACCTATCATTACGGCAAGCAGCTGGTTGCAGTTGGTTTTGTGCTGCATCTCGATTATGCCAATCCGCATTTATCCGCATTTGATGAGTTTCAGCGCTTTAAAACCCATCCGGCGATGCGTGCCTTGCTGCATGGCGGTGAGCGCTTAAGTTATGGGGCAAGAGCCATTAGCGAGGGCGGGCTGCAATCCTGGCCGGAGCTGGTGTTTGCCGGCGGCGCCTTTATTGGCTGCAGTGCTGGTATGGTCAATGTGGCGCGTATCAAGGGCAGCCACAATGCCATGAAGTCAGGCATGCTGGCTGCAGAAGCTGCATTTGCCGCGTTCCAGCAGTCAGCCACTGCAGAAAGCACACCGCGGCTAGAGGCTTATGACCGCGCATTACGTGCGTCTTGGGTCTATCAGGATTTATATGCGGTGCGCAATGTAAAACCACTGCTGTCGCGTTTTGGCAGTTGGGCTGGCAGCTTGCTTGGCGGCATTGAAATGTGGCTGGCGGCATTTAAACTGTTTATGCCATGGACCCTGGCCCATGCCAAAGCTGACCATGACTGCACCAAACCGGCAGCGGATATGCCAAGTATTTACTACCCCAAGCCCGATGGTGTTTACAGTTTTGATAAACTAAATTCGATCAGCCTGAGCAATATTGCGCATGATGCTAACCAGCCATGTCATTTACAGTTAGTCGATAACGAGGTGCCGATACGCATTAATCTGGCGCAATACGATGCGCCGGAACAGCGCTATTGCCCGGCTGGCGTTTACGAAATTGTTAAAAATCACGGTGTAGCCGCACTGCAGATCAATGCGCAAAATTGCATCCATTGCAAAAGCTGTGATATCAAAGACCCGACGCAGAATATTGTCTGGGTTCCGCCAGAAGGTGGCAGTGGCCCGACTTACATTGGTATGTAAGTCAGTCCTGGTTTGTGCTCTGGTTTGTGCTATGGCTTAGTGGTGAGCAGCCCCGCGCTGCTGACCACTAAACTTGCATGCAAGCATGGCATCAATGCCTACATCAATTAACTTGGATAGCGTGTCAGATCAAACCGCTACAGCAACACCTGGCGCGTTTGAGCATGAAAGCGTTGTATATCTTGGTCTAGCCTGACATCTAGCATCTGTGCCGGCCGTTTGCCATTGGGGCAGGGCAGGCGCGGCGTGGTGCCAAACACTCGGCAAATCAGCGGCCGCTCAGCATAGACGCTGCAACCATTTTCACCCAGATAGACGCAGTTATACTCCGCCAGCGCTGCATCATGCTCGGCCGCAGTTTTTTGCGGCAGGCGTGACACCTCTTCGGCAGAGGCCGTGACCGGCCCGCAGCAGTCGTGGCAGCCCGGTGTGCATGCGAACGTGGGAATGCGCTGCCGAAAAAAACGAATGATCTGGCTTTGGTTGTTCAGCGGCTATACCGCTGCAGATTGCGAATGTAAAGCATGCCTGATTTTAACACGAGATCCATATCCATCCAGCCTAAGCATAGCGTTCTGGGTATAGCGCGCTGCAACTATTCCTGAATAAACGCATCTGACTGATTATTAAAGCGAGTTTTTCAATCACTGCAATCAGTCGGATAGCAGGGGTTAAGAGCTTCTTATCGATGCATCCATGCTGCGGCATGACGGTTATGCTCTAGTGTGAGGAAAATCGCATAGCCGAGAGGAGGTAGTGAGTCATGACCAATTTAGAAAAAAGCCAGCCTACTGATCTGCCGAGTTGGGTCGAGTTCCTGAGTCGCACCGATATTCCGGTGCTCAAGCAGACCGCGCGTGAAATGCTGCACCTGCAACAAGATGAAGACGCGCTTAGTGCGCGCGGCCTCAGTGCGATCATCATTCAGGACCCGATGATGACGTTTCGTTTGCTACGCTATGCGCAAACGCATCAACATAAATCCCAGTCACGTGACTTGGTGACGGTAGAACAAGCGCTGTTAATGATGGGCATGACTACGTTTTTTAAAGACTTGCCACCACAGCCATTGGTGCAGGACTTACTGAAAACGAACCTGACTGCACAAACGCATTTATTGAAACTGATCCACCGTGCGCATCGTGCGGCGCGATTTGCCGCGGACTGGGCGACCTTGCTCTATGATATGCAGGCCGAAGAAGTTTATATCGCCACCCTGTTACATGACTTAGCCGAAATGCTGCTGCTGTGTTTCTGCCCGGACAATATGAATAAAATATACGCCATGCAGCTCGCCGACAAAGCTTTGCGCAGTCATGACGCACAGCAAGCGGTGTTAGGTTTTAAATTATCTGATTTGCAGCGCGAGCTGGATAATGCCAGCCATCTGCCGCCATTACTATCATTGCTGATCCAAGACGGTGATAGCAGTGACCGGCGCGTCAAAAATGTGAGTTTAGCGGTCAATCTGGCCCGGCATTCTGCCCGTGGCTGGGATGATGCCGCGCTGCCCGATGATTACCGTGATATTGCCGAATTGCTGCGCGTAGATGTGGAAAAAGTGATGCGAATTGTCGGTGCTAATCCAGCTTCGAACTAGCGCAGCATAGCCGTAATGCAGCACTGAACTTTGCCTCAATTTTTTATGCCAGTTTTTTAACGCCAGTTTTTATAGCGACTATTTTTTTTGCATTAAAGCGCAATTTGGACGACTAAATTAAAGGCTTAGGCGCTGAGCCGGATTTGATTGACTGGCATTGATGCACAGAGCTTGATTTTAAAGCGGGCTTTTCTTGCAGCCACAGCTAATCTAGCGGTTTGTGCCACTACAATTGCTCACTGTTGTCAGCTGGTTTGGCCAGCGTCAGCAGCAACCCTTCAATATCCCACTCACAGCCACCACAGCCAGAGACTGCCCCCGTCCATCTGGAAATTTCATCGAGGTCCATGCCTTGATTAAACAGGCGTTCAATCTGGCTGCGTTTGGTGCCGCTGCAACTGCAAATAATTGCGTCTTCCGCGTTAGTGTTTATTGTGTTCATTGCCGGGTTATAGTGCAGAATTTAACTGAAATGTTTGCCAATTGTAACATTGCACCTGCGGCTATGCCGGCAACTGTCTAACTAAGCAGTGCACTACCGCCTTGCCCATTGTTTTTGACTTGGTGCTATGCCGTGCTACCAATGAATCGGGCTTCTACCCATAGCTGCCAGCGCTGCATTACATTGACTAAACGGCCTGCTGCCAAAAAAGCCGCGATAACTGGACAGTGGCGACGGGTGGGCGGAGCTAATCACTACATGTTGTGGCGCAATCAGTGCTTTATATTTCTGCGCGTCGGCGCCCCATAATATAAACACCAGCGGCCGGCTTTGACTGCCTAAATAGCCAAGTAATAAATTGGTGAACGGCGCCCACAGTTTTTTGTGTGCACCGGCGATGCCGCCGCGTGTGGTCAATGCCGTATTGATTAATAGCACTCCCTGCGCGCACCAGTGGCTGAGGTTGCCGCTAGTGGCAGTGTTGCTGCCTAGATCCGCTTGCAGCTCCGTCAGGATGTTTTTTAAGGATGGCGGCGTCCTGACGCCAGTTGGCACAGAGAACGCCAGGCCATGCGCTTGCTGTATGCCATGATCTTCGCCGTGGTAAGGGTCTTGCCCTAACAGGACGACAGAAACCTGTTGCGGGTTAATGCAGCGCAGGGCGTTAAACCATAAGCCTCTGGCTGGCCGCACGTCAGCCTCATCTGCCAGTTGCTGCGCCAGACTTTCGGCAATCACGCCTAGCCCAGGAATAAGCAGTTGCCAGGCGGCGGGGATAGATTCAGCAGCGGCTATATGCAGCATATTGAGCTAGTCTAACAAGACCATGGTTAAGTTTGGACATCGTTAATATTGGACTTGGTTAAGATTGGTAGTAGCAGTAATAGCGCGGTAATTGTGTGGCTCGATCAAAACGGCCTTAGTTTGCAGGGCTTACTCTACAATCAGCCGGCCATTGAGTGCCTGTAATGGCCGATTGTTCGGGTAACGTAGCGCGCGCTCCAGTTTAACGATTTGTGGTGTCGATGCGGCCATTGGCGTTTTCATGATAATCCAGCGCACGCCTTCACTGCACGGTGGGGTGGTCAGTGAGCCGCTAAAACGAAAGTAGCTCGGGTTTTTAGGCATCAACTCACTTGGCAGTACTGGTTTTGTCAGCGCGACTGGGGCGCCGACCTCATTGGGCATTTTTGCCCACAGATTAGCCAGTGCAGCATTGGCCTTGCCGTTGATAAATAAAACGGCAATGATGCTCTGATTGCCTTTGGCATCGGTATATAAAAACTGCGCTTCGAGCGGGTAAGCCTTATTTTGAATTTTGTGTTCGCTCGGCGCATGAAAGCTGAGTTTTTGTAGCAGAAAGGGCGTGTTATCGAGCTGCAGCGTATTGCCGGGTTTGAAGTTAACCAGCACTGTATTGCCATTGTTGACAATATCTTTGGCGGCAGATATTTGTAGGCTTTTAAGCGGTTTTAACGACGCCACCAGTGCTTTTTCTATATTCACCGGCGACTGGTTAAGCCCGCTATCACAAGCACTAAATGCCGGGTTTAATTTGCCCCAATTGTCAGGACCTTCTGTTCCGCTGTATGACCAGTCTGTTTTCTTGGCCTTAGCAGTTTTGACCTCGGTTTCTTTACCGCCGCTGGTTTTAACGGCAGCAGCTGCCGGCTTAGGCGCGATTTTTTCGGCGGCCTTTCCTGCAGCTTTCTCCAGGGTTTTAGCTGGAATTTTTGCTGCAGGCGTTGCAGCCGGTTTTTCTGCTGGTTTTTCTGCTGGTTTTTCAGTAGCAACGGCGGGCTTGGCGTCTACTTTCGCCGGTTTTTTAGCTGCAGGATCGGCTTTAACCTCAGCTTTCGGCGGCGCGCAGACATAACGCATGGCCATATCTACGTCAGATTCAGGTACCGGCTCAGTAAATTCTACATTTTTTGCTTCTGTGCCCGCCGAGTAAACCAGCTCGCCGCTAAGATATTGCAATACCTGCGTGGTCGCCGACTTTTGCGCGCTGCAATCAAAAAACCAGAGCAGTTTGGCGGTGTTATAGTCTTTATCCGGCATCTGCGCACTAGGGCGCGGCGCTTTAAACTCGATCTTGATCCAGGCTCTTTTCAGTAAACCTTGTTGCAAAATGGACTCTTTGTCGAGCATCAGCTTCGCGCTTTTATTTTCCTGCAGCTTGACCCACTGCGCAGCATGGCTGACAGTCGTCATCGCACAGAATAACAGCAGCATCGTGATTAACTTTTTCATATCATCCTCAATAATGCGCTAGCGTCGTATTGAACTAGCACCTAGTTTGACTGTAAAAGCCAATTATGCGCAGTAGCGCCTAAGTTTCAACAAATAAAGAGTGGCCTATTTAGACGCCAGTTCCGAGTTTAAGCGATAGACGATTTAATTCGGACTAGCGGCTTATGTCGGGCTAATCAGCCTTGTTTGGTGCCTAGTTCTTCCCAGCGCGCGAGCAAGCTTTCGAGCTGGCTTTCAATTTCAACTAAGCGCGTTTGCAGTTGCTTAACCTTTGCCGCTTGTGCTTTGTCATCGGCCTGATACAAGCTACTGTCGGCGAGCTGGCTGTTGATAGCAGTTTGCTCAGCTTCAAGCTGGTCAATACTAGCCGGAATAGCGTCCAGCTCTTTTTGTTCCTTAAATGCAAGTTTAGTCACCGCTTTGGCTGGTGCTACAGCTGGCTTGGTGTTGGCTTTGGCTGCCTGTGCTACATCGGCCAAACGTTTGTCCTCGGCACGGTTTTCTTGCTGGCGTTGCTGGGTATAACGCTGCCAGTCATCATAGCCACCGCCAAATTCGGTGATCACGCCGTCGCCTTCAAACGCGATCACCTGCGTGACCGTATTTTCTAAAAATGCGCGGTCATGGCTGACCAAAAATAAAGTACCGGCAAATTCTTGCAGCAGGCTTTCGAGTAGTTCCAAAGTGTCAATGTCAAGGTCATTGGTCGGCTCATCGAGCACCAGCACATTGGCCGGACGCGCAAATAAACGCGCCAGCAGCAAGCGGTTACGTTCACCGCCAGATAGCGATTTAACCGGCGAGCGTGAGCGTTGCGGCGGGAATAAGAAGTCTTCGAGGTAACTAATCACGTGCTTGCGCTCGTTACCAATTTCAACAAAGTCTGATCCCGGGCTGATGGTATCGACCAAAGTGGCTTCTTCATCAAGCTGCTCACGCATCTGGTCAAAATAGGCGACATTGATTTTGGTACCGCGTTGAATATCACCGCTATCAGCTTCAATCTCACCTAAAATAAGTTTAAGTAATGTAGTCTTACCAATACCGTTCGGGCCGAGTAAACCAATTTTGTCGCCACGCAAAATACGTGAGCTAAAGCCGTTAATCAGCGTTCTGCCGCCGTAGGCTTTGACGACATTATCGAGTTCAGCCACCAGCTTGCCGCTGCGATCACCACTATCAAGATTAAGTTTAACGCTGCCTTGACGTTCGCGGCGAGCGGCGCGATCCAGGCGCAAGGCTTCAAGGCGGCGTACGCGGCCTTCGTTACGTGTGCGTCGGGCTTTAATGCCCTGGCGGATCCAGACTTCTTCCTGCGCCAGAAATTTATCAAACTTGGCGGCGTGAGTTTCTTCTACTGCCGCCAGTTCTTCTTTTTTGATTTGATAGGCGCTGAAATTGCCGACAAAATCGGTGAGGATGCCGCGGTCAAGTTCAGTAATGCGTGTCGCTAATTTATCCAGAAAACGGCGATCATGGGTAATAAACAGGATGCAGCCGTTAAAGCCGAGCAGCATGTCTTCTAGCCATTCAATCGCGCTTAAATCCAGATGGTTGGTCGGTTCATCGAGCAGCAGTACTTCCGGTTCGGCCACTAGCGCACGGCCCAGAGCCACGCGTTTACGCCAGCCACCAGACAGGGTAGAAATCAGTGCATCGGCATCAAGATTTAACCGGCTTAATACGGTTTCAACGCGTGATTGCGCCGCCCAGCCGTTTTGCGTATCCAGATCGTGCTGCAGCGTTTGCATTTTAGCCATTAGCGCATCGAGGTCAGCGTCGGCACTACCCATATCATGCGTGACCTGATGGTAATCAATGATGGTTTGCTGCAATGCACCAAGGCCTTCGGCTACGGCTTCAAATACGGTATGTGACGGTTCTAACTCCGGCTCTTGCGGCACATAGACCACGCGTGCATTCGGCGCGCGCCAAACCGTGCCTTCGTCTAGTTTAATCGTACCGGCAATCGCTTTTAGCAAGCTCGATTTGCCGGCACCATTGCGACCAATTAAACCAACACGTTCGCCGGCATCGAGCTGAAACGAGGCGTGGTCGAGCAGGGCGTGGTGGCCAAAAGCTAAAGAGGCGTTATCTAGGGTAATGTAGGGCATAGTCTATGGATACTTTCAAATCGTGTTTTGCGTATACTCAAAAGCCAGCTGCCGCTGATGGCGGATGGCCAGTAAATAAGTGGTATTACTGCGGTTAATGTACAACACTAAATAGTCATTTAGCAGGTACTCTCGTACTTCATCGGGCGGACATAATTTCTCTATTTGCGTTAACAGGGCAACCGCTTCTACTGACTGCGGCTGTCGCTCTAAATACTTACGGCCAATTTCCGGAAACTGGCTTAAATTTACAATAACGCTAGTGCAGAGCGTTTCCAGCAACTGCAAATAGGCGGGTATTTTGGCAACTGTATTTAATTCTGCGGCATTTAATGTAGCTGCGTTTAACTTTACGCCATTTAATTCTTCGGCATGTAAATACTGCGCAATATCTGCCAGATTCTGTTCAAAATTGGCGCTTAAACTAACGGCATTCATCAAGCGTGCTGGTTTTTAATACGGTTAATCACGCTCAGTGCCTCATTGCTTTGACCAGCGGATATCTCTTCTAGGCTTTTCTGCACATCTTTTAACAATAGTAGATGTATATTTTCACGCTCCAGCTGATGGTAATAATCCAGCCGGCTCGCATCGATAATAGCCACATAGCTCTCACCGTTTTTAGTGATAATTTTTTCTGCCCCGGCTTTCACCTGCTCGGCAATTTCAGAAAAATTAGCGCGTGCCTGCGAAAAACCAATGATGTCGCTAGTGTTGATAGCCATAATAGCTCAATATATTGTACGTTATTTTGTACATTATAGGGTTTGTCGCCTGATGTAGCAATCATAAGGGTGTAGCAATCATAAGGATGTGGCAATCAAATGATGTGGCAATCAAATGATGTGGCAATAAAATTTGCCGTTAACCAGTAGCAGCCGCGGTTTATTTGTTCGCGAGCATGGCTTTAATATTCGCCATTTTCGATTTTCCATAATCTTTGCTAGCTTCGGGGTCATTAAACGGGTTGCCAAAATGGCGCACATCGTCTTTGGGTAGCTCAGCAATAAAACGGCTCGGTTCACACATTTGCATTTCACCGGCGCGTTTGCGTTTTCTGCACCAGGAAATATTCAGCGTTTTTTGCGCACGCGTGATGCCCACATACATCAGCCGCCGTTCTTCTTCAATCTTGTCGTTATCGACACTTTCGCGGTGCGGTAAAATGCCTTCTTCGCAGCCGATTAAAAACACATGGCCAAATTCCAGGCCTTTGGCAGCGTGCAGGGTGGATAGCTTCACCGCATCCGGTTCACCATCTTCACGGCCTTCGAGCATGCTCATGAGCGATACCATTTGCGTGAGCTCAAGCAGGTTTTTCCCCGGCGACTCATTGCCAAACTCGGTATTGGCTTCGCCTTTTTTGGTGAGCCAGCCGATAAAGTCGAGCACATTGCTCCACTTGCTCTCCGCCGCGCGCGGCTCTTCCGAGTCATACAAAAACGCTTCGTATTGTATGCTATTGAGCAAATCATTCAGTACTTCACCCGCCGGGTCACGCACCGCGCGGTATTGTAATTTATTGATGTACTGGCAAAAATTAAGCAGGTCTTCAAGCTGCTTATTGCCGATATCATTTTGAAACTCGCCTTCAAACGCGGCGGCAAACAGCGAGATTTTTTTCAAACTGGCAAACTCGCCGAGGCGCTCGAGCGTGGTATTACCTATGCCTTTTTTCGGCGTGGTGGCGGCGCGGATAAATGCCGGATCATCGTCTTCATTCGCGACCAGGCGCAAATAGCTGATCAGGTCTTTAATCTCGGCTTTATCAAAAAATGACTGGCCGCCAGACACGGTATACGGAATTTTATGGTGGCGTAATTGCTGCTCAAAAATACGCGCCTGATGATTGCCGCGGTACAAAATCGCATAGTCGAGAAATTTGGTACGGTTTTCAAATTTATGCGCTTGCAGCTTCATAATCACCGATTCCGCTTCGGCTTCTTCGCTCATCGCGGCTGAAACCTGAATCAGTTCGCCGGTACCTAAGTCGCTCCACAGTTTTTTGTCAAACAGCTTCGGATTGTTGCTGATCACGGCATTGGCGGCGCGTAAAATGCGCACAGTCGAGCGGTAGTTCTGCTCTAATTTAATGACTTTAAGTTTGCTGAAATCTTTGGTGAGCTGATGCAGGTTTTCAACATCAGCGCCGCGCCAGCCGTAAATCGCCTGATCATCGTCACCGACGGCGGTAAACTGACCACGCACCCCTGTGAGCATTTTAATCAGCTTGTACTGGCAGGCATTGGTATCCTGATATTCATCCACCAGCAAATATTGCAGCTTGCGCTGCCATTTATTGAGCGCGCTGTCATGCGCTTCAAATAACTCGACTGGCAGCTTGATCAGGTCATCAAAATCCACCGCTTGATAGGCGCGCAAGGTTTGTTGGTATAAACCATACACCTTGGCAGCGGCATGGGTCAGCTCTTCATCCGCCTGCGCTTTGGCCTGATCGGCATTGATAAACGCATTTTTCCACGCCGAAATCTGCCACTGCGTTTTACGTAGCAACTGCTTGTCGGTGGTGACTAAAATATCGGCGAAAATTTTAAATGTGTCTGACGAATCGAGTATAGAAAACTGCGGCTTATAACCGAGCAGCGCCGCTTCGGTGCGTAACATTTGCAGGCCGAGGGAGTGAAACGTGGCAATGGTCAGGCCCTTGGTACTTTTGCCAAGCATGATTTTACCCACACGTTCCTGCATTTCACGCGCAGCTTTATTGGTAAAAGTAATCGCGGCAATTTCTTTGGGCGAATAACCGGCTTCATCAATCAAATAACTGATTTTTTGCGTAATGACGCGCGTTTTGCCGCTGCCGGCACCGGCCAGCACCAGCAACGGCCCATCAAGATATTTCACGGCTTCGCGCTGCGGCGCGTTAAGGGTATTGAGCATGCATCACTTATTATTTAGATTGGCTTATGAGTTGAATGGTGCTTGTTTGCTAGCGGTATGATCAATATGGTTTGATCAGCATGGTTTGATCAATATAGCTTGGTCAATGGGTAGTCAGATCACCTTGACTCAACCAGCCGGCGGCGTTGACTTTAATCTTGATAAAACATTGTTTAAGCTAAAGCGGCAAGCGCATGATTTTAACGTTTACCACCATAACTAGCTATTAGAATCTGACGGCGCTGCTTTAGTGACACTTTAAGTTTTGCAGATTAAAGCGTGCCATAATCTTGCATCTAGAATAAGCTGCACAAAACATCAAAGGCTAAATATGAGATCAACCCGTGCCAGCGCCGCTATCGACCGGCTGAAACGCCGCAGCGGCAATACGCAATATTCGATGACGTTTGGCAGTAATGGCTTGTTTTGTCTGGTGCTTGCCACCGGCAACGGCGATTCGGAGCGCTTGAGCGAGCCGATGGTGATGGATGATTTTGTGACATTTGTAAATGCATTTGGCCCGCAAACGCCTAAGCGCGTCAGCAAGCTCGAAATTGAATTTATCAAACAGCTTGTGAAAAAAACCGAGTCTTAGCCGGTCTAACACCGGCACAGGCTTAAAAGGACTGCGCTTAAATATTTATAGTCTGTGCCTGCTTGAATGCCGGTTTAATCCGGTTTTTCTATATCGTCCTCTGCACTATCTGCAGACTCTACTCCATGGTCTTCGCTAGCTGGCGCTGCAGTTTCGGCAACTACCGGCAAGGTTTCTTCTATCATCAGGCGGCGGCTTTCCGGTGTTTCCAGGCTGATGCGACCGATGGCGCCACTGCGATAGTCGGTTAAAAACGCTACTGCCGTTTTTTCGGTATCCCATACGCCGTCATGGCGTTTATACGAGCGGCGTCTGGCGATAGCTTCAAGCAAGTCGACGCCGTCCATGGTGCTCACATCCATAAACAGGCCATCGACTTTATGGTTTTCCGTTTTCATGGTGTCGAGTTTGTAGCGCGCATTGAGTAGCGCCGGGTAAGTTTTGAGCAGGTTATTGGCTAAAAACAGTGCGACGTCTTCGTCAATCACGGCATTGCGGCCAATGGCATGGCTGGCGGCGAGCATATAGCCATCTGACTCATACTGGATTCTTGGCCACATCATGCCCGGGGTGTCGGTAATGCTCATGGTGTCGCTTAATTCAAAGCGTTGCTGGCTCTTAGTCACCGCTGGCTCGTCGCCGACTTTAGCCACGCGCCGGTTGAGCAGCGCGTTCATTAGCGTTGATTTGCCAACGTTAGGAATGCCCATAATCAGCATGCGTAGTGGTTTTAAATGCGTGCCACGGTGCGGCGTGAGCGCCAAACACAGTTTAGGGATTTTATTGGCTTCGCCCGGTTTTTTGCATGACAGCGCCACGGCCTTGGTATTGGGTTGGCGGTTGAAGTAGTTGAGCCAGGCTTGTGTGGCCACCGGATCAGCCAAATCAGCTTTATTGAGTATTTTGAGTTGTGGTCGTTGCCGAAATAAGCGCATTTCATCAATCATTGGATTATGGCTGGCGGCAGGTACGCGCGCATCCAACACCTCGATCACAATGTCGGTAAACTCCATGGTTTCTTCGGCTTTTTTGCGTGCTTGGGTCATGTGACCCGGATACCATTGAATTGCCATTTATTTCTTCTCCTCATCAATACTGACTGTGTTACTTGCGTCGCATTTTAACATTGACCGGCGTCAGCTTAATTTTTATCTGCGCTTAATCGTTTTTTTATGTTTTATATCTTATGTATTATATCTGGCGCTTTATCTTGAGTTTAATCTTAGGTTTAATCTACGCCGGCTTAAATTTTGCCTTAAAATAGCGCGATGAAAAAACCTGAAACACCGATCGCGGAAATTCGCCCCAACCAGTCCATTGAGTTGCTTAAAGCGCTGCATATACTCACGCGTGACGGCAAGCTTAATCAGGATAGCCGGCGCAAACTCAAGCAGGTGTATCACCTGGTTAATTTTATCGAGCCGCTGTTTAACGAAGTGCTGGCGCAAAACCCGAACCCGACCTTGGTCGATCATGGCGCCGGTAAATCTTATTTGGGTTTTATTTTGTATGATTTGCTGATCAAGCAACAGGCCAGCGGTCAGGTGATCGGCATAGAAACACGCTTTGAGCTGGTGGAGAAGTCGCGGCAACTAGCGGCAGACCTTGGTTTTACGCGCATGGATTTTCAGCATTTAAGCGTAGCCGAAGCTACTAGCTCGGCAGCATTGCCGGCCACAGTGGATATTGTCACCGCTTTACATGCTTGTAACACCGCGACCGATGACGCCATACAGTTTGGCCTCAAAAAGCAGGCGAAATACATGGTGCTAGTGCCATGCTGTCAGGCTGAGGTGGCCGAAGTATTAAGACTGCATAAAAATGAGAGTTTTGCCAAAACCGCTCTAAGCGAAATCTGGCGCCATCCAATGCATACGCGTGAATTCGGTAGTCAGCTCACTAATGTGCTGCGCTGCTTGCAGCTTGAAGCCGCCGGTTATCAAGTCACCGTCACTGAACTCGTCGGCTGGGAGCACTCGATGAAAAATGAGTTGATTATTGCCAAATATAGCGGTCAGCCACGTAAAAACGCACAGGCGCGACTGGAGGCTATTTTGCAGGAGCTAAATTTAGAGGCATTGCACAGCCGATTTTTGAATTAAATGCCGCGCGTCTGGTCGAATAAGTTTGTTGATTAAGCCTGCTATAATCGTGCGCGGTTTAAGGTGTACTTTGCAGTTTCATGTCAGCATTTATATCGTTTATTTAACCCATATTTAATTATTAAACCTAAGATTTAAAACTAAGATTTAAAATTTACGTTTTAAAGCTAAGATTCAAAACCTACGATTCAACTATTTAACCTAAGATTTAATTCTTAAAAGAGGAATACATGAAAAGATTTTTGATGTTGCTGACTGTGGCTATCACCTGTTTGAGTTTGTTTTCTCCCATCGCTGAAGCCAAGCGTTTTGGTGGCGGCGGCAGTTTTGGTAAACAGCGTTCAGCGCAACCGCAACGTGCCCAACAAGCGCCGGCGGCGAAACCAGCCCCAGCTCCAGCGCCGGCAGCGCCAGTGGCTGGCGGCAATAAATGGTTAGGCCCGCTTGCAGGTCTGGCCATTGGTGCTGGCATCGCCTCTATGTTTGCTGGCGGTGGTTTGGGCGGTTTGGGCGGCCTGGGCAGTATGCTCAGCTCCATGTTGCCGGCGTTATTGATCGGTGCTGTAGTGATATTCCTGATCTCACGCTTTAGAAAAGCGCAGCTAGCTAATCAGCAAGAGGATATGCAGCTTGCTAGTGCCGGGCCGACTTACAGCAATCAGCCCGCCAGTTTTCAAACGAGTTACAGCAGCAGTGCGGCGCCAGTGGCAGCTGCGACAAATATTCCGCAGGATTTTCCAGTGGATAGTTTTCTGCGCAGTGCCAAGGCGTCTTTCATCCGCTTGCAGGCCGCCAATGACCGCAAAGATAGTGACGATGTGCGTGAATACACCACACCAGAAATATTTGCCGAAATTGCGATGCAAATGCAAGAACGTGGTACAGCAGTACAAAAAACCGATGTGCTCAGTATTCATGCGCAATTGCTGGAAGTGGTTAGTGAAGGCGATTTTTCTGTCGCCAGCGTGCATTTTAGCGGCGAGTTACGTGAAAATGACGGCCTGATCGATCACGTAGATGAAATCTGGAACCTGCAAAGAGACCTGCGTGATGACAAAGCGGTATGGTTGCTGGCTGGTGTGCAGCAAGCCGCCGTTAATTAAATCTGTATTTAAGCTTATCGATTTAAGCTTGTTTAGAATCTAGCGCAGCGTGATTGCAATCACGCTGCGCTAGTACTTTAGCTGTATATGCAGTCTGTACTTAGTTGATAGTCTAAAGTGCATGCGCAGCACATGATAAAATCCAGCTATATGAATGCCCATCAGCCCGTGAGTCCTACCATCGCCATCAATCCAGCCATGACAGAAGCCAGCTTGCTCAGTTGCATGCTCGCCGATCGCTATGCTTTGCGCCGTAAAATGCGCGAGGCGGCCGACCTGCAGAAATCTGCAGATGATAAAGCGCGCGTCAAAGCGCAGCGCTTACTGGCTGAGGTTGCCCAAAAAATGCGCGTGTCGCAGGCCAGATTTGAGGTAAGGCTGAAAAATCTGCCTAAGCCGGAGTATCCGCCAGAGCTGCCGGTGAGCGGCAAAAAAGCCGAGATTGCGGCGGCAATCATGAACAATCAGGTAGTGATTATTTGCGGTGAAACCGGTTCGGGTAAAACCACACAGATTCCTAAAATCTGCCTCGAGTTAGGCCGCGGTGTTTCTGGTTTGATTGGCCACACCCAGCCGCGACGCATCGCTGCGCGCTCGGTGGCGTCCAGAATCGCGCAGGAGCTGCAAAGCCCTCTGGGTGAGGTGGTGGGTTATAAAGTGCGTTTTAACGATAAGCTCACCGAATCGACCTATATCAAACTCATGACCGACGGTATTTTGCTGGCGGAAACGCAGGGCGATAAATTCCTCAATGCCTACGACACCATTATTATTGATGAGGCACACGAACGCAGCCTTAATATCGATTTCCTGCTCGGTTACCTCAAACAGCTATTGTCAAAACGCCCGGATCTTAAAATCATCGTGACTTCGGCCACCATTGATGCCGACCGTTTTTCCGAGCATTTTAACGGCGCACCGGTGATTGAAGTTTCCGGCCGTACCTTCCCGGTAGAAATCCGTTATCGGCCATTAGGCAAAGCCGGTTTTCGCGCCAAAGAAATGGCCGCAGTGGAAAATGCACAGTTTGATATGGATGACGAAACCATCTTTGGCATTGCACGCAAAGCCAAAACCGAAGCGCGCTGGCTCGAAGAAGACGATGAAGAAGAGGCCATCGAAGAGGCTATTTTAGATGCCGCCGATGATTTATTGCGGCAGGGTGATGGCGACATACTCGTGTTTCTGCCCGGTGAGCGCGAAATTCGCGATACCGCCGAGCATCTGCGTAAATATCAGGGGCGCTCTACCAAACTCAAACATATTGAAGTCTTGCCGTTGTTTGCGCGTTTAAGTATAGAAGATCAGCAGAAGATATTCCGGCCGCATCATACGCGGCGCATCGTTCTGGCCACCAACGTTGCTGAAACCTCACTCACCGTGCCCGGCATTAAATACGTGATTGATGCCGGCCTCGCGCGCATGAATCGTTACAGCACGCGTGCCAAGGTTGAGCAGTTGCAGATTGAGAAAATCAGTCAGGCCGCCGCCAAGCAGCGCGCCGGTCGTTGCGGCCGCGTGTCTAATGGTATTTGCGTACGTCTCTATGCCGAAGCCGACTTTAATGCTCGGCCGGAATTTACCGAGCCGGAAATTCTGCGCAGTTCTCTGGCCAGCGTTATTTTACGCATGGCAGCATTGCGTCTAGGCGATATTGCCGATTTCCCGTTTATTGAAGCGCCGAGCAGTCGCCTGGTCACCGATGGCTATCAGCTGCTGCAAGAGTTGGGCGCGGTGGATAGCCGCCGGCAGATTACCCCGACCGGTTTGCAACTGGCCAAGTTGCCGCTAGACCCGCGTGTCGGTCGTATGCTGTTGGCAGCCAAGCATGAAGGCTGTCTGCATGAAATGTTGATTATCACCAGTGCGCTGAGTATACAAGATCCACGCGAACGGCCGATGGATAAGCGCGAGGCAGCCGATAACGCCCACAGCAAGTTTGCCGGTGAGGGCTCGGATTTTATGAGCTTTCTAAAGTTATGGGACTTTTATGACACAGCACTCAAAACCAAAAAATCGAACAAAGACCTGTTAGGGCAGTGCCACACCAATTTCTTATCGTTTTTACGCCTAAAAGAATGGCGCGAGCTGCATGGCCAAATCAAGCAGATTACCGATGATATGGAGTTTAAGCCTAACACTAACGCCGCCAATTTTGAGCAGATACATAAAGCGCTGCTGGCCGGCTTGCTCGGTAATATCGGTTTTAAAGACGGTGACAATGATTCTTACGCCGGGGCACGTGGTATTCGTTTTCATGTGGCGCCGGGTTCTGCACTCAAAAAAACGCGGCCGAAATGGGTGATGGCGGCAGAGCTAATGGATACCAGCAAGCTTTATGCGCGCTGCGTCGCCAAGCTCGAGCCGGACTGGATTGAGCCACTGGCACCAGGGCTGACTGAAAGTCATTACTCCGACCCGCGCTGGGATAGAAAAATGGGTATGGTCAATGCCTGGGAGCGCGTGTCGCTCTATGGCTTGACCATTATTCCGAAACGGCGCGTGCATTTTGGGCCGATAGACCCGAAGCATTCGCGTGAAATCTTTATCCGCGAAGCGCTGGCTAATGGCGAATTCGATACGCGCGCTGCATTTTTCACCGCTAATGAGCGCCTGATCGCCGAAGTTGAAGAATTGGAACATAAAGCGCGGCGCCAGGACGTGCTGGTGGATGAACATAAACTATTTGCCTTTTATGATTCCAAGGTGCCAGCCGATATTTTTCAGGCGGCAACGTTTGAAAAATGGCGCGAAACTGCCGAAAAAGCTAATCCGCGCTTATTGTATTTAACGCGCGATGACCTCATGCGCCATGGCGCCGACGCGATTACGGCGGTGCAGTTTCCGGAAAAAATCAGTATTGATGGCGTCGAAGTACAGCTTAAATATCGCTTTGAACCGAATCATGTGCTCGACGGTGTGACCGCTACCGTGCCATTAGCTTTATTGAATCAGCTTAATCTAACGCAAACCGAATGGTTGGTGCCGGGCATGTTGCGCGAAAAGCTGACCTATCTGATTAAAGCCTTGCCCAAGGCGTTTCGCCGCGTCTGTGTGCCGGTGCCAGAATTTGTGACGCAGTTTTTAGAGCAGACCAAAATCGGCGAGGGCGCCATTAAAGTCATACTGGCGGCACATATACAGCGCGTGACTACGCTTAATGTGGGTATTGATGACTGGAGTGAAGCCACGCCGCCACATTTGCTGATGAATATCAGTGTGGTTGACGATGCCGGCCGCGAGCTGGCGATGGGTCGTGACTGCAATGCACTGAAAAAGCAGCTCGGTTCTGCTGCACAGCTGACTTTTAGAAACACTTCGCCTGATATTGAAAAAACCGGCTTAAAGCAGTGGGACTTTGGTGATTTACCGGCTACGCTCAGTTTTGAGCGCGATGGTCTTAAGGTCACCGGCTATCCGGCTTTGGAAGACGACGAAGACAGCATCTCGGTGAAACTGTTTGATACTGAACGTGAGGCGCAGATTAGCCATCGTAAAGGCGTGTGCCGTTTAATGCGCTTTGAGCTTAAAGAGCAAATGAAGCAGCTCGAAAAAGGCCTGCCCAACTTTAACCAGTACGCACTTATTTTGCGTAATGTGCTGACCCCCGACGCACTGCGTGAAGACATGATACTGGCGATAGCTGACCGCGCTTTTATTGGCGAAGATGCGCTGCCGCGCAGCAATGCTGAATTTATGAAACTCAAGCAACGCGCCAGAACACGGCTGCCGGCAGTAAGCGAGGCCATAGCGCGCCAGGCGCAGACGATTGCCAGCGAATATCAGCTGCTGCTGCAAAAACAGGCGCAGATGGGCGCCAGCGCCAATCGTCTTAAACGTGACTTAGAGCAGCAAGTCGGCCAACTCGTGCATGCACATTGCTTTAGCCAGACACCGTGGGAGCAGCTGCAGAATTTGCCGCGCTACCTGAAAGCGCTGCGATTACGCATAGAAAAACATCCGGCTAACCCAGATCGTGATGGCAAAAATGCGGCAAGTGTGGGTTTGCTCTGGCAAAAATGGCAGGACAAAATCAACACGCTGCAGCAGGCTAATTTAGAAGTGTCGCCGGATCTAGTCGCTTATCGCTGGCTGCTGGAAGAGCTGCGCGTGTCATTGTTTGCGCAAGAACTTAAAACACCGTTTCCGATTTCAATCAAGCGACTTGAAAAAACCTGGCAAGACATCAATCATTAAATTCTGATGGCGACCAACACTCCAACCAATTACAGCTTTGACGAGTTTCTGCTGCAGCCCAAACTGCACCGGTCGCGCGGCGATGGCTTGATTCGGATTAAGATCAGCCGCAATACCTTGCTGGCAGTTATTTTTTCGCTGCTGCTACACGCGCTGATCATGTTTTTTGCGCTGCCGCAGCAGCCACTGGATACAGCGGCAGCGCCGCCGGCACGCGCCATTGAAGTCAGCCTGGCTAAGCCAGCACCACCAAAAGTGATGCCACAGAAGCTTGAGAAGCGTGTTGAAAAACCCGCGCCCAAGCTTAAAAAATCTAGCCGCAAGGTAATCACGCAGCCGCGTGTTGAGTCTACGTTTTCTGTGCCTGATGTGCCGCAGGCCAAACCTGAAAAAGTGACGCCGCTTGAAAACAAAGTCGATGCACCGACCGATATGATGTCTTACGTCAAGTCGAAACAGGCGCAGCGCCAAGTCGCCGAAGCCGATGCCGCCCGGCAGAATGCGGAAGCCGTTGCGCGTGAGGTTGGACCGACGGCAGCGCAAATCCGCGATGAAAAAATCAAGAAGAATTTCCAAACCGGCACCAATGGTATTTTTGAAGTGACCAGCTTAAGCGGTCGCCATGCCAGTTTTGCTTTTCGCGGCTGGACCAGTGATTACAGCAACTCCAGGCGCGAATATTTTGAGGTAGAGGCGAGCACCGGTGAGGACGTGAGGCTGGCGGTGATTAAACGCATGATCAAGCTGATTCGTCAGCATTATCAAGGCGATTTTAGCTGGGATTCACAGCGCATGGGGCGGGTCATCACCATGTCGGCACGGCCGGAAGATAATGCCGCGCTCGAGAATTTTATGATGCGTGAAATTTTTTCGCCTAACTATAGAAGCCCGCCTTAAGCCGCATAGATTAAACCGCCCAGCCTAAATTTTTTAGCGGCTGATTTCAATCTAAAATTTACTGTTTGCGCTTATGTTTACTGTTTATTGGAATGGCCGATTGCGCCTAAAAACAGGCGTACCATGCCGTAGGCCAGCCACGAAAAAAAGCGCTTGAGCACATTGCCGCTCGACCATTCTTGCGCTGAAACCTGATAGGCGCCATCTTTAACCGCTGCGGCAAGATCGCTGCGCAGCTCGGTTGCAAATGCGCTATCTTGCACCACCACATTAGCCTCGCGGCCTAACAGCAGGCTGAACGGATCAATATTGGAAGAACCGACGGTGGCCCAATCATGATCTATTACCGCCACTTTGCTATGCATAAAGCTTTTACGGTATTCATAAATTTCGATGCCATGCGTTAAAAACTCGGTATAAAAAGCATAGGTGGCAAACATCAAAAAATACTCTTTACGCCCTTGTAGCAGCAGTTTGACACTGACGCCACGCGCAACCGCAGCCAGCAGGGCTTTGCGGAAGCGTCGGCCCGGCACAAAGTAGGCGTTGGCGATGAAAATTTCCGATTGTGCCGTGGCTATTGCATCCAAATAAGCCTGTTCGATATCGCGCCGGTGCAGGATATTATCGCGCACGACAAACGCCGCTTTTACATCGGTGTTTACTGCTTGTCCTGCTTGGTTTATTCCATGATTGGCTGCCTGATTGATTCCCTGATTGATTACTTGCTGTCCTGTTTGGTTGAATGGGCGCAGTGGCTTTTCTTGCGGAAAGCTGAGTTCGAGTGCACGCATATGTACCCAGGCGATACGCCGCCACAGTTTATGCGTGCTGGCGACTATGTACGGTAGTAATGGCCCCTCTATGCGCACCGCATAATCGATGCGCGGCGGTGCCTGATCTGGCACATTATGGTCGTCGATAATATTGATGCCACCGACAAAGCCTATGCGGCTATCAATGACCACCACTTTGCGGTGCAAGCGGCGTAAACGGGTTTTTTTGAGTGTCAGGGGCGAAATTTTTGGTCGATAGAACATCACTTTTACCCCGGCGCGTTCTAATTGCTGCACAAAACTTGCCGGCAGATCCTTACAGCCAAATCCGTCAAGCAGCAGATTGACACTGACGCCGCGCCCCGCTGCGGCTTTAAGCGCATTGGCTATGCGAATGCCAACCGCATCGTCGGCGTAAATATAGGTTTGCAGGTAGATTTCATGCGCGGCATTGGCAATTGCTGTCAGCAGCGCCGGAAAATAGTCCGCGCCATTTTTCAGTAACTGGATTTTATTGCCACCGATCAATTGCAGCATAGTTTTTATAGCTCCCGGACCAAGCTAGCAGTGAGGATGGCATGGTCAGACAGTTTGAGGAATTGTGCGCCGGAATGGACTTCAACCTGCTTGACCTCAAAGCCGCGCACGTAAATGCGGTCGAGGCGCAGCAGTGGTAACCATGACGGGAAACTGCGTGCCGGTTTGCCGGCGTGATGCTCGAATACTTCGCGCATATGCAGATTTTGCGCAAATACTTGTCCAGCGCGCATGCCCCAGTCATTAAAATCGCCGGCGACAATCAGCGGTGCATTCACGGGAATGTGCTGCTCTATATAGTGGGTGACGGCGAGCAACTGCTGGCGTCGCCACTGTGCAAACAAACCCAGATGCACGCAGACCGCATGCAGCGGTTGCTCCCAGCCGATGACATTGATCTCCGTATGCAACATGCCGCGCTGCTCTGAGTGATGCGCCGAGATGTCGATATTGCGCGTGTTGATAATCGGAAATTTTGACAGCATGGCATTACCATGATGGCCGGCCGGATAGATCGAATTTTTGCCATAAGCATAGTCCGGCCAGACGGCATCGGCCAAATACTCGGCTTGGCCAAATTCCGGCCAGGCGGCAAAGCGCTGGCTGTGCTGCGTATGTGCGTCGCGTACTTCCTGCAAAAACACAATATCGGCCTCTAGCTTGCGTAGCAGGTCACGTTGATGGTGCAAGGCAAAGCGCGCGTTAAAATGGGTCACGCCCTTATGGATATTAAATGTAGCGATGCGTAGTGTTTTGTTCAATCTAAATGTGCCTGGTAAAAACTCGCTTAAAAAAACCTGACTATTTAACGTCAGTGCTTAGCCTGTATCAGAGATTATAGCCACAAGCAGTGATTATGATAATACTCTCAGTTTAGCGGCTACTGTCACCTTGAGTTTGTAGCTGCGTCTGCGGCGGCTTAAATCGATGATCTAAATCAACTGTCTGGTTGAATGTGTGAGCAAATGAATCGCAATGCGCTAACATAAGGTTTTAAATTATGACTGCGATCAAATCATCATGGGTCAGCACCACCTTAAACCGCTATTCGCACCAAAATCTGTTGCTGTATTTGGCGCCAGTGACCGTGTTGATTCTGTCGGGCAGATTGTGTTCCATAATATGCTGCAAAGCGGTTTTCAGGGCGCGCTCTATCCGATTAACCCGACCCATGCCGAGGTGCAGGGCTGCAAGGCCTATGCCTCGATTGCACAGATTATTGATGCGGTAGAGCTGGCTGTCATCGCCACGCCACCCGAGTCGGTGCCGGCGATTATCGAAGAATGTGGCAAGCGCAATGTAAAGGCAGCGGTCATCATCACCGCCGGTTTCGGTGAGGCCGGGGCCGCAGGCAAGGCGTTGGAACGCGCCGTGCTCGATAACGCGCAGCGTTACGGCATACGCCTGATTGGCCCGAATTGCCTCGGTGTAATGCGGCCGGATATTGGCCTTAATGCCACCTTTAACAACGGCAGCGCGCTGGCCGGTAATCTGGCTTTTGTGTCGCAATCGGGAGCTTTATGTACGGCGATTCTCGACTGGGCACAAATCAGTGACGTGGGTTTTTCCAGCGTGGTTTCCATGGGTTCATCGCTCGATGTCGATTTTGGCGAGATTCTCGACTATTTAATTTCTGATGTAAAAACGCACAGTATTTTGCTTTATATCGAAGGCATACGCGATGCGCGTGGTTTTATGAGTGCGCTACGTGCCGCCGCTCGTATTAAACCGGTGATTCTGGTCAAAGTCGGTCGCCATCCTGCCGGCTCGAAAGCGGCGATGTCGCATACGGCCTCGCTGGTGGGTTCAGATGATGCGTTTGATGCGGCAGTACGCCGTGCCGGCGTGGTGCGTGTGCGCTCAATTACTGAACTGTTTTCTGCGGCGAAGGCGCTATCCTGCGGCTTTAACCCCACCGGCAATCGCTTGGCGATAGTCACTAATGGTGGTGGTCCCGGCGTGATGGCGACCGACCGCGCGATTGATCTGGGTTTGGAAATGGCGGTGCTATCGGAGGCGACCATCGCCAAACTTAATCAGGTATTACCCGGCACCTGGTCGCACGGTAACCCGGTGGATATTATCGGCGATGCCCAGGCCGACCGTTACCAGCATGCGGTGCAAGCCTGTCTTGAAGACCCCAACGTTGATGGCGTGTTGACTATATTGACGCCGCAGGCTATGACCAAGCCGCTGGAAGCAGCGAAGGCGGTGATTGCCTTGTCTAAGCGCTATAACAAACCGCTGCTGACGTCATGGATGGGCGGGGCGCAGGTAGAAACGTCGCGTACCGCTTTCAAGCGTGCTAAAAAACCGACCTTTCGTACCCCGGAACCGGCGGTAGAAGTGTTTTCGTTCCTTTCTGCCTACCATCGCAACCAGAAACTGCTGATGCAGATGCCAGGGCCGCTGTCACATCATCTGCAGCCGGATATTGACGGCGCGCATATGATTATCGAAGGCGCATTGCAGCAACGGCGCAAGGTACTAAGCGAGATGGAATCGAAAGCGCTGTTGTCTGCGTTTCATATTCCGGTGGCGCAGACCATGGTGGCACATTCACCAAATGAGGCTTTGCTAATCGCACAGCAACTCGGTTTTCCGGTGGCGATGAAAATCAATTCACCCGATATTACCCATAAAACCGATGCCGGCGGCGTGCTGCTTAATCTGGTCAATGCGCAGGCGGTGCGCGCTGCTTATCATGAGATTATCGATAATGTGAAACTCAGTCGCCCCGAGGCCTTAGTTGATGGTATTTCGATACAGCCGATGATCGTAAAACCCAATGGCCGCGAGCTTATGGTCGGCGTCACCAATGATCCGATCTTTGGCCCGGTGATTACCTTTGGTGCCGGTGGCACCTCGGTAGAAATTATGGGCGACCGTTCAGTGGCATTGCCACCGTTGAATACTTTTCTGGTCAAAGACCTGATTGCGGGTACGCATGTCGCCAAAATGTTAGGCGCTTTCCGTCATATGCCGCCGGCCGATATGCATGCACTTGAAAGCGTGTTGCTACGCGTCTCCGAAATGGTGTGCGAGCTGCCGACGCTGCTGGAAATGGATATCAATCCGCTGATTGTCGATGAACATGGCGCGCTCGCAGCTGATGCGCGCGTAGTCGTTGAGTTTCGTTCGCCGAGCGCTGATCGCTATGCGCACATGGCGATTTACCCCTATCCGACACATTTGGTCAGTGACTGGCAGCTCGCCGATGGCACTAATATTGTGATTCGGCCGATCCGGCCTGAAGATGCCGCGCTCGAGCAATCATTCGTGCATGACTTATCTGAGGAATCGCGCTATTTCAGGTTTATGAACAGCATGCAGGAGCTCAGCGAGTCGATGCTGGTGCGCTTTACGCAGATAGACTACAGCCGTGAAATGGCGCTGATTGCAGTCACCATGGAGCACAATAAAGAAGTAGAACTCGGCGTGACGCGTTATGCGATTAACCCGGATGGCGAAAGCTGCGAGTTCGCACTGGTGGTGGCCGATAATATGCGCGGCAAGGGCCTAGGCAATAAACTCATGGTGGCATTGATGGATGCAGCGCGCGCCAAAGGTTTAAAAATCATCGAGGGTGAAGTGCTCAATAACAACGCCAGCATGTTGAAGCTGATGCATCGTTTAGGCTTCAGCGTTGAAGCTAGTCTAGATGACGACAGCATTAAAAAAGTGCGTAAGGTGCTGTAAACATGCCTACCGCCTATATTAGCCATGCCGATTGTCTCAAGCATTACATGGGCGCTGACCACCCGGAATCGCCGGCACGTATGCATGCGATTTCTGATCAGCTGATCGCCTCCGGCTTATTCGATCATCTGGTGCACTATGAAGCCCCAATGGCGAGCAAGACCGCGCTGGCGCGCGTGCATAGCCTCGACTATATCGAGCGCATTTTCAGTCTGGCGCCGCAAACGGGCAGCATCGCGCTCGATGATGAAACCATGATGAACCCTTACACATTAACTGCCGCGCTGCGTGCCGCCGGGGCGGTGATGCAGGGGGTGGATCTGGTCATGTCCGGCATGGCTAAAAATGCGTTCTGTAATATCCGCCCGCCGGGTCACCATGCCGGACGTGCCAGCGCTTCGGGTTTTTGTATCTTCAATAACGTAGCGGTAGCGGCGGCACATGCACTTGAGCAGCATGGCCTCGAGCGCGTCGCCATCGCCGATTTCGATGTGCATCACGGCAATGGCACTGAAGATATTTTTCATGATGATCCGCGTGTGATGCTCTGCTCCAGCTTTCGCCATCCTTACTATCCGTATTCTGGGGCAGAAAGCGCTAACGATCACATCATCAATGTACCTCTGGCAGCAGGCACGGCCGGTGTCGAATTTCGCAGCGCCATCAGCGAACACTGGTTACCGGCCTTGGCGCGGTTTAAACCGCAGCTGGTTTTAATCTCCGCGGGCTTTGATGCGCACTGGGAAGACGATATGGGCGGCCTCGCGCTGCAAGAAGCCGATTATTTCTGGATCACTGAAGCCCTGAAACAAGTGGCTAATGAATATGCGGGCGACCGTATCGTCTCAGCACTAGAGGGCGGCTACGCACTGCATGCCTTGGGCCGCTGTGTGATGGGCCATATCAAGAGTTTGAGTGAGCTCTAACCGCGTTTGAGCTGAGGCTTATAGCTCAACAGCAGTCTCTGCTGTTCCGGCCAGCAGTCGCTCCAGTAGTTCAATGGGATGACGCTGACGCGTTTGATTGCTTGTCATCGGGTGGATTTCTTTACCCATAAACACCTCCTAAATGATGGACTATACTGTCCCCTTTTAAAAAGTGTCCGTCTAATACGAGAAAGCATGGGGTCAGGTCTTTCATTATCATATTTCGCCACCTTTTAGTCGCTCATAATCTGACACAAATCTACTGACGGTTGTGTAATGTATGCCAAAATAAGTAGCAATCGCTGCCATCGTATGTTGCCCTGATAAGTAAGC